>VTLG01014889.1_pt1 | contig 22856 bp, 30 predicted proteins | sample 4694571 | NCBI WGS metagenome assembly VTLG01 (sample SAMN12604809, study PRJNA352737) | marine metagenome | biome: ENVO:00000447; feature: ENVO:00000209|ENVO:00000569|ENVO:01000036; material: ENVO:00002151; isolation source: viral sequences binned using virsorter ...
AGTTGTTCCCTGAGTTCCAGTTGTTCCCTGAGTTCCTGTCGTTCCCTGAGTTCCTGTTGCGCCTTGAGTACCTGTAGTTCCTTGTGTTCCAGTTGTTCCTTGTGTTCCTATATTTCCTTGTGTTCCAATAGTTCCTTGAATTCCCTGAATTCCTTGTGTACCCTGAGTTCCAGTTGTTCCTTGTGTTCCTGTAGTTCCTTGTGCTCCTGTAGTTCCTTGTGTTCCAGTCGTTCCTTGAGTTCCGTCTGTTCCTTGAGTTCCAGTTGTCCCCTGAGTTCCAGTCGTTCCTTGTGTTCCAGTTGTTCCTTGTGTTCCTGTAGTTCCTTGTGTACCTTGAGTTCCTTGAGTGCCTTGTGTTCCTTGAGTCCCCGTTGCACCTTGAGTTCCTTGAGTTCCTTTGTCCCCACTTCTTGTATACTGATAAACACAATCTTCTTCATCATCAAATGGTGGATTTCCAGAAGTGCTGAGAGGTGTTACATCAATCTGAAAGTATCCTGAAGCTTCAGTGATACCAGTAATCTGCATAACACAATAATTACCAGCTGATATATCTTTGGATTGGAAAATTAGATGTCCTTCTATACTACTAGAGCTATCATCCCAAGTTCGCATAAAGGCTTGCATATCAGTAGCGTTAGCATCAGTATCATCAATAAATACTTGAGTTACAGAAGAAAAGGTAGCGTGGTCAAGTCTAAACTTACCAGCACCGGGGTCTGAATCTGTTGTAGTAGTACTAAACTCATATTCAGTTCCCCCTCTAAATCCTGTTCCTGTAATACCTTGCGAACCTTGAGAACCACCAGTTACAGTACCAGCAGTACCTTGAGCTCCTGTTCCACCTTGTGTTCCTTGTGTTCCTTGCGTACCTGTAGTTCCTTGAGCACCAGTAGTTCCTTGTGCTCCAGTAGCTCCTTGCGTACCAGTGGTTCCTTGAGTTCCCGTAGTTCCCTGCGTTCCCGTAGTTCCCTGCGTTCCTGTAGTTCCTTGCGTTCCTTGTGTTCCTTGCGCTCCAGTAGCTCCTTGAGTACCAGTAGTTCCTTGAGTTCCATCAGTACCTTGAGTACCTGTAGTTCCTTGAGTTCCATCAGTACCTTGAGTACCAGTAGTTCCCTGAGTACCAGTAGTTCCTTGAGTTCCTGTAGTTCCTTGAATTCCCTGAGTTCCTTGTGTACCTTGAGCACCAGTAGTTCCTTGAGTTCCAGTAGCACCTTGCGCTCCTGTTGCACCTTGAGTCCCCGTTGTGCCTTGTGTTCCAATAGCGCCCTGAGTACCAGTAGTACCTTGAGTTCCTGTAGTTCCTTGAGCACCGGTAGCTCCTTGTGTTCCTGTAGTTCCTTGAATTCCTTGTGTTCCTTGTGTTCCTTGAGTACCAGTAGTTCCTTGAGCACCGGTAGCTCCTTGCGTTCCTGTAGTTCCTTGGGTCCCCGTTGTTCCCTGTGTTCCAGTAGCGCCCTGAGCTCCCGTTACTCCCTGAATACCTTGAGTACCTTGAGTACCTTGAGTTCCTGTAGTACCTTGAGTTCCTGTAGTTCCTTGAATTCCCTGAATTCCTTGAGTTCCTTGAGTTCCTGTTGTACCTTGAGTACCTTTATCTCCTGTCCTATTAAATTCTAAAACACACTCTTCAGCATTACTAAAGGGTGGGTTTCCTGAACCTTCTACAGGAGTAACTGTTATTGTATAATAACCTGTTTCATCTGATATAGCGGTTACTTGCATTGAAGCATAGGAAGCATCACTTCCATCCGCTGATTGTATAATAATAGTACCTTTAATGGTACTAGAAGAATCGTCCCATGTTGCATACCAATCGGTTTGTGTAGTACCGTCAGCATCATTGTCGTCTATATATAATTCTGTAACTGAAGCAAAAGTAGCATGATTAAATCTGAAGATTCCTGCTCCGGGGTCTGCCTCGGTAGTAGTAGTAGAGAAATCATATCTTGTACCTCCTCTTATTCCATCAGTTCCTTGAACTCCTTGAGTTCCTTGTGTTCCTATAGTTCCTTGAGTTCCCTGAGTTCCTGTAGTTCCTTGAGCTCCTGTAGTTCCTTGAGTACCTAAAGTTCCCTGAGTTCCTTGTGTTCCTTGAGTTCCGTCAGTTCCTTGAGGTCCTGTTATTCCTTGAATACCTTGAGCACCTTGTGGTCCATCAGCTCCTTGAGTTCCTTGAGTTCCAGTTGCGCCTTGAGGTCCAGTAGCACCTTGTGTACCTTGAGTTCCTTGCGCTCCAGTAGCTCCTTGAGTACCTGTAGCCCCTTGTGGGCCAGTAGCACCTTGTGTACCTTGCGTACCTGTAGTTCCTTGTGTACCTGTAGCTCCCTGTGTACCTGTAGTTCCTTGAGTACCTGTAGTTCCTTGAGTACCTGTAGTTCCTTGAGTTCCATCAGTACCTTGAGTACCTGTAGTTCCTTGTGTACCTGTAGTTCCCTGAGCTCCTGTATTCCCTTGAGTTCCTTTATCTCCAGACTGAACAAACGTAACAACACAATCATCACCATTAGTAAAATAACTATTACTATCAACATATGATACTTGTACTTCTTCATAAGCAGAAACTCCTACTCCCCCAGCTACATTAGCTCCTGTAATGTTAAATGTAACCCAAGTAGTAGAATCATCTGTTTTAAATATTCTTAAATGTCCTCTTGTAGTGCTATCTCCATCATCTAATGAATCATTCCAAGCACTAACGTCATCATTATTTATATCGGTGTCTGAAAGCCCAACTTTAGAAATTAAACCATAATTAGGCACACCTCCACCACCGGGCAATGTTAAATTAAATCCAAAATTATTTGCTCCCGGTGAGCCAGCAGTAATATCAAAACTACTGTAATTAAATTCTATACTATTACCACCAAAAAGTCCCTGTTTTCCCTGAGCTCCTTGGGTTCCTTGTGTTCCTTGCGTACCTGTAGTTCCTTGAGTTCCAGTTGTTCCTTGAGTACCTTGAGTTCCTTGCGTTCCTTGAGCACCCGTAGTTCCTTGCGTACCCGTTGTGCCTTGAGTTCCAGTTGTACCTTGAGTGCCAGTAGTTCCCTGAGTTCCTATATTCCCTTGAGTTCCAGTTGTTCCCTGAGTTCCTTGAATACCTTGATTACCCTGTGTGCCTTGTGTTCCTGTAGTTCCCTGAGAACCTTGAGAAGACGTAGCTCCTGTAGCTCCTTGAGCACCATCTGTACCTTGCGCACCAGTTCCTCCTATGGTCCCTTGTGTACCTTGTGATGCTGTAGCCACGCGAGATTCGACGTAATTCTTGTTAGCACCATAATTGGTCTTACTTGATAATATATTTTGTGGCATAGGTTGGGGACCCGTTTAAAAAATAAACTTAAGTGGAGGGGAGCTTAGGGCGCCCCCTCCTGTTCGCCCTTAATAATTATCTATCTAACCAGAGTTATAGATAACTACACCGGACGATGGGTTTGTAACCTTTAATCCGTATCGCATCGACATGTAAGAACCGACAATTCCGAAACCGGGGTTTGCCTCTTCTACAGTCAACGGCCTTCTCTCTACATAAGCCATAGGCTTCACAGATTCATCCCACGTAAAGTATCTATCTGGAGGACACCATGCATTGACGTATACACGCAATCCATATATGCTTCCAATTAGACCAGTGATTGAGGTTCTCTCTACGGGCGTATCAAGCACGTATCTGTGCTCGCTTGCTACCGCAGTTGTGAAGTCTGCCATGTTGAGGATGGTCTTGTAGTGTGCTGGGGAAATCATAAGAGCTGTTGGGTTGTACCCGTGTGCTCCGATAAGTTCCATAGCATCTGTTATTTTACTCAATGTAACATTTCCTGCTGCACCAGTATCTTCCACGTAGTGGCTTGATTGTAAGGTGCCGGAGGCTGTGTTACCATAAGAGTAGATACGACCTGAATTCAAAGTTCCGCCGCTTCCCAAAAATCCGCCATACTGTGCATCCGAGAAAGTTGTAATAACTGTCTCAGTTGTAGTCTTGACGATTGATGTTCCGCCGGAAACTCCGGTCTTCAGTGTTGAATCACCCACACCGAGCAAACCGTAGACAACGTTTTTTGTAACGTGCCTGTCAACTGCTCTGCGTGCTTCATTCAACGCCATCTCTACTTCGTTAAATCTTGAGTCTTCTATCATTCTTCGGGTTACACCTACTGCAAGTCCCCACTCATCAACGGACACTCTCTCGGAGCGTAAGTTGGTGTGTTGGTACTTAGGAGTGTTTCCTTCGTTGATTTCTTCCATACCCATTGAGGGTTTTGCGAAGGTGATATCAATATCACCGCCGGTGTCTGTAGTCATAGGGTCGCAGAACATTGACAATGCAGGTAGGTCTACAACTTTGTAGTCCTGAATTGCATCTTTATAGTCAATAAGTACACGCTCGCCCACGCCGCCGTCTGCCGCTCCCGTATTAAGGGAGGTCAGTACACCGGGTGCTAAATTTGAGTTTAATGCTGCCATGTTTTATGTTCTCCTTATAGCCCCTGATACAGTATACGTTGTAATGTAGCTGCACCTGAGTGCGCACCACTTGGGTCAATATAATAACCGATTGCGTTTGCTGCTGAGGAAGCTTGTCCTAGGTTACCGTCAGCTAATGTAGCTACACCGTCTCCTCGTCCAATCGTTCCAGAACAGTAAGCATTGATTATAATACCGTGACCTGTTATGATACTTGCTATATTTCCACTGGTTACCGTGGTCAGAGCAAAACCTAGTGGTTTTGAGTTTGCTGATGTGAATTGGTCTATTTCTGCATCGGCTCCCATCTGAACAGGGTATCCTGCGGTAACTGTGCTGCCAGCTGTGAATGGTAAAATTCTTGCTGGTGCACCACCGTCATTTACTAATATTTCTGTTGCCATATTTAATTACCTCTTAGTAATTCTTTGTTGAGCTTTACTCGCCCATCTTTGTTAATTTTTACACTAAATTGCCTTTCTGTCTCTTCAGACACGATTGCTGCTTCGTCATTGGATTTTCCTTTTCCGAATTGTCTCTCTGTGTCTGCTTCTGGGACAGGCATTGCATTTAATGCGTCGCTGAATCCAGTCAGCCTTGGTTCATCCCAAGCAGATAGTTCCTCAACGCGTGCATCCTTCTTTTCCTCTTCGGTTGTGCCGAAAAGAACTTCCTTGGATATAATTGTTTCAATAGTCTCTAGCTTTCTTGTTTCAGCTTCCTTTGCGGCTCTCTCTTCCTCAAGTAACTTAAATGCTTCAATTTGTTTTAAAGCATCTTCGTACTGGGATTCGACTTCCGTTTTAGAAGCATTCAACTCTTCCAGCTGAGCACGTAGTGAAGCGAATTCGCGTTCAACAATGTTCTCTGCATCGGATTTCACATTGGTTTCTACTTTTTCTTCTGTCATAGTTTTGACCTCTGTCTTCCCGTCTTCACATTCACATGAACCTTCAGTGCCACCACAACCACAGTCGTGGTCGTCACTAGCCTCATGTAAACTACATTCCTTTCCTATCGTGCATTCCTTACAGACGGGGTCCATTTTTTCATTGTCAATGAAACTTACCTCTGTGGGACGTAACTTGGTGGCGTATGTGTCACCCATAACGTCAATATCATTGGAGAACCAATCAATACTAACGTGAGTCATATCCCCGTCCTTGACCTTGTTCATCACTTCTTGGCCGTGTCCTGTCTTGTTACTAACAGTAGCCTTCATTTGCATTCCATATTTTCCATCTTTCAATTCTATTACCTCAGGGTCAGTAGCCATGCCGATTAAATCCTCAGGCGTTCGTTGATGATTAATATATATAGGAAGCTCTGAGAACTTCTCTATACTATCTCTTAAGATGGTAGGCTCTATATAAACCTTTTTGTTTATCTCGTCTTCCATATACTTATGGAGACCAGAAGTAATAGCTATCACAGGGAAAGTTACAGAATCAACCCCCTCATCGCTATTAAATGTCATGTCGGAACTTCCCTCAAGGGAAATAGCGAATGTACGTTGAGTAGCGACTCTGTCGGTTTCTCCTGCAAATTCCCGCTCGACACCATTCTCCTCAGCCCACATGGAACACATGCCAGCTGCCATATTGCTGTGGTTATCAAAACCACGCTTTTTTAGTGTTGCACTTACGGTTGTCTTACATTTTTCGTACGTCATTTTCTATCTCCTGTCGCGTTAGCGGAGGGTTTGTTTCCCCTATTTGGTGCTCTCGCACTCTCTTCTTTTTTATCTGTATCTTTTCCTCCAGATATGTTAGCGTTCTTACTGCTCTCCTTTTTACCGGGTCCACCTTCGAGTGGTGATGCTTTAACATCTTCAGAAGTTTCCATATCTAATTCTACAACTCCTTCAGGGTCAAGACCACGCTCTTCTCTAACTTCTCCGGGTGAGAGTACGCCTTCAGATAAATATATCATGTCTGTCTTAGCTTTAGTAAATGCATCATCTATATTAACGGCTCGGAATCTAAATTTAGCTTCGCCGGATTCTAATTGAGGCATCAACTGTGCATTTAATGCACCTTCTATAGCAGACTGTAAATAATTAACATATGGCTCAAATATGGGACGAGCCTTCTCAGGGTCGCTCCACATAGTTAAAGGAACCTTTAAAGCCATGTGTATTTTAGCCAGTAAATCGTCAGTATATTTTCCATACTCAAATGCTCTCTGTGTTCCACCTAATTCTTTAATAGTTATATCATTGCCGTGAATTATATCTTCACCGGGTGCTAAATTATTAAAAGCGTCTACAACCTCATTAATCTTATCAGGGCCATAGGGCATATCAGGTAGACCGCAAGATATATCAAATCTTGATATCGCATATTTATTAAGTGCGGCTCCTATATCCCTTTCTGCATAATCTTTTAAGTCTATCAGATACATTATAGGGTGTATATCAGATAAACCATATGCATAATCGTCAAAGGGATTATTTTTAAGTTCTATTATCTCATCAGCTTCAAATCTTATATTTTCTTTATCGTCACCAACATCTTGATAATAATACATTACTTGTCCATGTTCGTTTCTCTTAACGTACATGTTTTGGCTAGAACGAAGAACTAAGTTGTCTCCGGTCCACTCCAGATACCCCGTACCGAATACGCGGGCATTACGAACCCATCCATAGATAGTTTGTTCGATATTTATATCTCTAAACATCTCTTCGATAGTTTCTCTAATACTATCTTCATCTGTTACTATATCAAAGTTATCCTTTACAGCGTAAAAGCATGGAAGGTCTATCAATGTTCTTACAACAGGGTCTTGTAAATAAACATTCATATAAGTGCGTGGAGCACCTATGTGTGGTTCAAAATCTCCTTTTCCTCTTACATTGTAACCGTTATTTTGGAGCTTGAGTCTTTTGATTACACCTGCTCCGAAATCTCTTGGGTCGTTCTCTTTGAAAGGGGGATTAGACCCCACATTGGCGAAGCGTCTTCGCACTCTATCAAATATTGACATGGCTAGTCACATATATATAAACCGAAAGGAGTATATAAAGATTGTGCTAAAAACGTATACCTTTATTAAGGCGGTGAGAACGAGCAGCCGTGGTTAAAACAGACTTTCCACTCCAATTTTGTCGTTTTGTGGGCGCTCTTTGTATCCTGTCGCTACCACCTCCGCCTCTATTTGAAGAGGCCACTCCTGCACCAGCAGGAAGCATAGATAAGGTAGCATGTAGCGCCATTACCGAACTATCACAATAGTCATCGTGTTTTCCGGAAGGAGCTGCTATCTTTTCAGTCTTATTGGCTGCATCCATAGTATATTCAAGGTCTCTATGTTCTGCATACCATTTTAAAATTAATCTCTTTATATGAGGTTCTTGGCTTTCTGGATTAGGTACCTTTACTAGTTGTTGTTGGATATAGGAAACGTAATCTCTATATATCTGGGTCTTCGTCCCTCTCGGACCACCCGTAAAAATGAAAGGTAGGAAATGTATCTGCGGACTACTATTTATACACTCTACCCTTAAGTCTTGTTCAATCGCACCGCCGATACCAGTACAATCCACAATAAGGCGCTTAGCGTGCAAACGATTACAGACGTCAATGATACGCTGACGCTGGTATGGAATATCGTGTCCACCACTTCTAGGACTGATTTCTTCAATGTATATAAGACGGGCAATATCTTGTCCACCATCCTCAGTAGCAAGTTTTTCCCTTGACCATCCGGTAATAACAGTAGAGTTAATAGATTTCCCAACATCAACACCGACAGAAATTTCATTAGGAAGATTTCCTCGCTCGTCATCGAGAGTCTCTCTGGTCCACGGTTCGTATTCATCAAAACAGTCCCTTAATTTTTCTGGATTGAATATTTGCGATACACTCTCTACAAACTCACATTCGTATTCTGTCCTCCAGTAGATAGAATCTTCCCCCCATTCCGTCATCTTATCTAACATTTCTAATTCAGTATAAGGAGGTGAATAAGCATCTCCTTGTTTAATTGCGTCTTTCCATGAAAACACCAATCTCGTGAAACTATTTTCATAAGCTTCTGAGTAGAGATATCTATACATATGATTCTCTTTTGACTTTGGTGTACCTAAATTTATGAACGGGGCCTTATTTGAAACTATCGCTGGTTCTACGTTATCTACGAATAAATGGTCATCAATTAGAGGACTTTCGTCCACAATACATAAAGTAGGGTGTTGTCCTCGTATAGCTTGTCCCTGATTACTAGGCGCTAATGGAGCTCTACGCATCATTGTGCCCCCCTTCATGCGTATATGGGGCTTATTATGAAATTTATAATTGTCTACTAAGCTATCTAAAAATCTATTATCCTTAAAGTTTCTATAAACATAACCAAAGATTAATGCAGCTTGGTCTTCTGATGGAGCTAAGACAAATACTAAATCTCTAAATCTTTTAAAGAACATATAGATAGTTACAGCTACCGCAAGGGCATAAGATTTACCACTCCCTCGTGGAGCTAAGATAGCTAATTTACGCGGAAGACCATTATCAGGATGTGTTAAAGACTTAACAATAATAGTTTCCTGAAGAGGTCTTAACTTTAAAGGCCGTTGTTTATTATCAATTAAATAGGTTTCACAAAAAGCTCTAACCAATTTAAGCATTTTGTCTTCAGAGAATCTACAACTTTCAAATATATTCTCTAACTCTTTTGAATCGTGTGCGCTTTTACCTGTCAGTGTCGCTTTCAGTTTCTTTGTCTCGTTTCTTATCGCTTTCGTCATCTGTTAAATCCTCCAAGAAACTAGCAAACCCTTCAGTCCGCTGTTCCACTACCGTAGGTATCTCTATGTTTAATGCTCTGAATTCCGTATGTATGTCACGAACGATTGAATTTCTTTGGCGCAAGAGCTCTGTTCGTAAGTTAACATCCCGAATATGTAAAGAAATTTCTTCCCACAAAATGTCTTCAAGAGTAAGATTGCGAGCCAGCAAGCGTACAAGTTCTTTATGACGTGCATATTCTTGTTCTCCTACTCGCTGGCGTAACCGCTGCTCATAATCGTCTTCGTTCAAAGAGTCTTTGCGCTAGCAAAAGCTGCTTTGGTTTCTGCTTTGACCGCGGCAACAAATTTGTCGTCGTTCTGGTCCCATACAGATAGTATTACGTTTTTGAGCATTGCATCTTTTACATGCTTTTGTGCTAGAACATCTAGCTTCTCATAAGCCTTTAACTGGGCAGACGTTAAATGTACCTCGATTAATTTATGTATCTCGGCTTCGTGGCTCTTCATATAAGAACCTCCGAATTTATATATTAACGCTTTTACAGCTGGCTGTGTGTATGCAATATAAGCAACAAGTGCTCCTATGACTGCTACCGCGAGCATGAGCTCAGGTGAATCACTTAATGCATCCAATATACCATCTATCATTCCAGATTCGCTTACTTCGTCAGCAGTAACGTTATCTAGAGTCTCGTTAGTTGCTGGTTCGTTTGTCGTATTATTTGACATATTTTTTCCTTTTTTTGGGGCTCCCACGGTGACGCTTGCGTTAAGTGTCCTGTGGTGCCTTGGCCCTTCTGTGAGAGCCTATACATAGTAGGACCCCCTACTATATAAAGCTTACTTAGAGGTTATCCGTTACCCACGTTTTTGTATCATTGAGGAGGGTACATCGACCTATATAATTAGCTACCTTAGTTTCATCATTACTCTCACTCATACTTCCTGTAGACATAAGAGAACTTAACTTGGTTTCAGTGTCAGCTAAGTCTGCCTCTATTGTGGCAATAATTTCTGCTTTTGTTATACTCATTTCTTTTTCTTCCTAAGTTTGCCATCTTTAGCACGATAAGCTTTTTCACCCTTTTTAACTCTACGTTTCTTGGGTTTCTTACGTGGAACTCCGTTCTTATTCTTTCTTACCATTCTTTTTCTTCTTTAAAGAAGGATACGCTTTGAGTACTGCCTTTTTGATACCAGCTGGGTTTGGCGCATTATGTGCCAGCTTAAGAGCTGATTTAGCTCTCTTCTTAGTATTAATAGGGTAGCTACCTTTAGGTGCTCCTCCTGATGGGCCAGCGAATTTACTAACGTTAGGATAATCTCCTACGTTTGAACCTCCGGGCTTCTTTCTTGCTTCCGCTTGACGACGTTTTTTAGATTTAGCGTTGTAAGCCATACTTAACCGTGGTCTGCGTATTTAGTTTTAGAATGTTGTTTCTTACCTATGTGGTGTCCATGATGTTCACGGCGCGCTATCTCTGATTCAGTTACATCTCTAATTTGTTTAAGAGCTGTCTCTTTAGATATAGCATGATGTTCAAGAGCGTGAGTTTTACCACCGACGTGGCTGTAAACCTTTTCACCTTGTCCGCTCTTTCTCATTGTAAGAGTTTTATCTATATTGTATTTCTTATTTTGATTTTCTGCCATATTATTCCTTTTTGTGTAATAATTCCAGTATATCATTTAGCTTAGACAAAGTAGAATTAAATCCATTGTCATTCTCATTTTGATAATTCATATTGATAAAGTTCTGCTTATCTATTTTATCTAAGATTGTTTTAGTGCAACAACAGTCGCAACATGCTTTTTCTTCTGAGGGCTCAGCCCCATCGTCCACAATATCGTCAGCCATGATTACTCGTCTCCTTTCCTATCATACTTTGCAGTATAAACATCCATTGGGTCACTCTCTTGATTCTGGGCACCGTATTCGCGGTCTCCTCGTTCGTGACTCTCTTTCATATCTTCTAGATATTCTTGAGTAGGAATGTAGGCTAGACTATAAGTCGTACCATCATATACTTCTCTAATTGCGGGCTTATCTTTATTTTCTTCGGCAATACTATCGTAGCTGGTGATAGGTTTATGAGAGGCTGCTGCCATCTCATTAATCTCACGTTGGCTTGGTTTTTCCCAGTCTAGGGTCTTTGCGTACTCTTCTGACCAGTGTTCTCCTTTAAACAATCCTCCTGCGGATGAGTCCACAGGTTTCTTGTCCGATTGGTTACCTTGATATTTTTCATATAGTTCTTTCGTTGGCATTTTTATTCTCCTGAGCAGCAACATGCTTTGTTGTTCTCTGCTTGTACCTGCTCGCTTGTAGGCATATTTATAATTACCTCTAATGCTTTTATCTTCACTTCCATTTGTTGTACCTGTTCATACAGTTCTCTCACTTCGTAGTCGTTCATTTTTTTGTTTCCTCTTCGTGTTCATGGTCATCCCCATTACGGAATGTACCTTTTCTTGTTTGTTCTATCTGACTGTTCTGTTGAGCAGTCCATAATTCTAATACCTTATATATAATAACTAAGGCTGGAGAACCTATAATCAGTAATACCGACTTATAAGATTCTATATCTTCTACTATTTCTGGATGGCGAAATGCCATCGTAACGAGAAATACAGATAGTCCTACCCACGCCATTACGACAGGTGCTGCTACTAACATCATCATGAAGTTAGCGAAATTCCCGTCAGGGTTTGCTGCGTCTTTTTTATGATTGGTCATGTTTCTGTTCCTCCTTTAATTTTTTATAATCGTCTGCTGTTGACCTTATTACAAGTGTTCTTAGGTCGTCGAGTTCCGACAGTATTGTATCTAATTTATTTGTGAGTTGTATCATATCTTTAGCCTTCATTGGCCCTCCACTCTTATCATTGGTATATCAAACTGTTGTTGAAAGATATATTCTTCATCTACATCGTCCCATACGAGTAATGCTACCCACATCGACCATGTACCTTCTGTCTCATTGAGTTCCTCAAAAGTAAAATTAAACCAGTGATAGTCCCAGTCCACACCATTAACTGTTAAATATAAATCAGTCCAGTTATAATCACCAGACTCTTCATGCCATACGTCTACATAAACTAATACAGACGTACTATAATCGCTACAGTCGGTATCTATATCTGTTAATACGGATATACCATCTGCATCTGGGTCTACCCAGAAGACAGACATATTATCTGTCTCTTCGTTATACCAACCGGGATAAAAGTGTACCGATGTGTGGTTCCCGTGTTCTTCTTCATATTCATCCTCGTAATCACATGAACCATCATCTTCAGTAGCTTTATCATCATAATTATTAGCTTCTATATCTGTACAACCATAAATGGACGCAGTTTCGTTTCCGTTACCATTTGTACCATTTGGGTTGTCATTTAAAACCACACAACGACCATCGTCATGCGTAGCATTGGGTTGATGATTCTCAGCTTCGGGATTAGTACATCCATAAATAATAATTAAGAAATTACAACTTCCATCGTCAAAAGTAGCTTTAGGGTTATAATTAGTTGCATCATATTGTAAACAACCTCCTACTGGTCCTTCTTCTTCAGGATTGAAGTAATCACTTAGAATTGTCATATTGGCGCCACCACTGAGAAGGGCTAACATCATTACTGCTAGTATAGCACCTATCTTTTGCCCTACTTTAGTTTCTCCTATCTTATCGGCAGCCTTGCCTATAGTTTCAAAAAGCTTCTCCTCTTCATCAGGTTTCTTGGAGCCTCCTATGCCTAGGATTTCGCGTTCCTCGTCAGAAATCACGTTTATGGCTCCATAATCGTCGCGCGCCATAGATATTTTCTACACCGCGCAAGTATATAAAGATTGCCCTAATCAAACTCAGGAAACTGTTCTTGGTTTTCCAATTCAATAAGGAGTTTGGACTGCTTAGAGATATCTTCATAGTTTTCCTTCTTCTTCTTGTATTTAGGTTCCCACTTTGGTATTACCACGTCACATGGCCCACCGTTGTGTTGTTTATTGAATGAACACCACTTACAGAGATTCTGAGGTACTTGTTCATATCGGTCCTCATATTCTTCACGTTCCTTTATGCAATCATGTACCATCTTGATTATATCTTTAGCTTCATCAAGCACTTGCTGATTAACCTTAACAAAGAATGTATCATCAAAGCGGAGATAGTTAACGCCCACAAATTTCGGCATCTCGCCCATCTCTAATGTGTACAAGAATGCATATATAATCAACTGGCGATAATATTCCTCTGGAAGGTATGCACCATAGCGCTTACTGGTCTTGTAGTCCAGCAAAGTTGTACCACCATCGAAATCATTACATACTACGTCAACAACTCCTACTATAGCATACTCTGAAGACTTAACCCACTTTTCAGCATACTTAGGAGCTACTGCATTCCAAGCTTGATACTTATTTTTGAATATTTTCCATTTTACCATTTCTGTTAATTTTTTATCAACAGACTTAACAAAATTCTGCAATAAATCCTCAGTCTCAACATACATAGCATTCATCTCTTCTTCGGTGTGTATTTCCCACAGCCATTTATGTTTACCTATCTTTTCTTCCCAGCCTGTTTCAAACTGTTCTTGAACCCATTGAGCGGGTCCACCCTTCTCCCATTGGGGTAAGGTTTTAAATTTATTCTTAAATAAGTTCTCTAATACTTTGTGTACTAATGTACCACGAAACAAGTGAATTGTTTTCTTCTCAGGTATCTTTGCTATATATTTATAATAAAATTCCCTAGGGCATTTCATATACGTATTTATTTTACTAGGGCTCAGCCTCATGTGACTTGCGGTCCATTTAGTTTCCATATGCGTTCTTCTCCATTTCCTTCATATCCATTCCATGTACTCTTATACCTTCTGCATTCTTTGTGTTAAAAAAGAATATCTGGAAGAGTCTATCATTATCTATATCATTTCCAAAATATTGTGCTGCTGCATGTATATTCCTTGCATCAAACAATACCATTCTATTATATCTATTTCCTATTCTATCTACTACTTCAAAGGGAGTTTCATCATAAAAGTTCCCTGCGAACATATTCCAATCACTATCATTCTCTACTGAGAACTTGCCTGTAGCTTTATGTCTATATAAATTGGTTCCACATTGAGGAGGAGGGTCTGGAGTAAGATACACCATAGCTGCCCAACGTTGAGTATCTGCGTGTATGACGAAGGGGTCCTCTGCCATACAGTGTTGGAAGACGCCATTAGTAGCATAGTTCCATCCACCAAGCTCCGTTCCTTTAACGGTCTTATCACCAATTAAAGCTTCAAACTTCTCTTTAGTTCCTTTAAATATCTTTCTTATGTTAGTTCGATGACCTACAGCCCCATGTTCTCCACGAGGCACATAATCACGTGTCATAGCATATTCCCTTACAATATCTGGGTCGCTATAAAAGTCATCCACTACTACATACGACAGGTAGTTATCTGTAGGTGTTACATCCTTAACATACTCTTCCATAAGTTCTTCTGTAGATAGTTCTTTTAGTCTTTCGTATTCTTCTGGGTCGTTCATACCTAATGACCTCATATGCTCAAAATCTTCCGTGGATATCCAGCCATCTGGTTGAGGACCGGGCATCACTACAGGGGATTTTGAATTATCCTTCATTTCTTTTTCTCCGAAAGCATTTTCTTTATTATGTCATCTTTATTGGTAATGCTCTTCTTTTTATGCTTTTTTATTCCTGCTAAAGCATCAGCATCTCTACCTTCTAGATTATCAATGTTCCACTTAACGTGACCTACATATTGTGGGTCTAACTTAAGTTTCTGCACTTCTTTGAATTTTTCTATACATTCTTTAAATCGCCCAATCCACCACAAAGCTACTGCTTCTTGGAAAGGTAACGCGAAAGCGCCCGGATAATCTAAATCCATTCCATCTATGTCATACATTAATGCATCACGTTCTGCGTTTAAGCGTTGACCTGCTCTAGCCACCATATGGGATTCTACCCAACGGGATGAATACTCATAGGACTGGCTTAAGTAATGATAAGCCTCAGGTCTTCCGGGCATCAGTGATATTGCCATCTGACAACAGTTCTGTACGTGAGCTTCTCTTCCTCCCAACCTTCTAAAGCATATAGCTTTACGTAGTAAGCACTCGTATGCCAAAAGGTCGTTATCTGTTAATTCTGCACATTTAAGGTAATAACCCATAGCAGATGCGTATTGCCCTAGGTGTTCATACTCCCACCCGCATTCAAAAGAATGTTCGGGGACATCAGGGGCTTCGATGTATTGTTCTAACTTTGCTTGTAAGTTCATAATTTTTCCTTCTTTGCTAAAAATATCTCAGGATGTGCTGTGTGTTCAATAGCATATCCTATTTCATATAAATGATTAAACAACTCCGTTCTTAAATCTCCTATTAGAGGTTGGTCGGGAACTGGTTCCCAACTCTCAAAGAGTATAGGAGGGTAATCATTATTCTTAAGGGTTTCAGAAGCTCCTTTAATAACTTCGAGCTCGTGACCCTCTACATCTATCTTAATTAAACTTATATCTTTTATATCAAACTCGTCCATCTTGAGAACAGGAAGTTCATAAGATATGTCTTCCTTCCAACCAATATGAGTGAAACCATTAGTTCCACCATCAGGTTGTCTTTCATAGAATGGTAACTTACCATTCACATCAGATAATCCTATATTATAAGTTTCTACTTTATCAGAAAGGTCCTTGAGTAAAACATTAGCACATAAATGGTTATAGATACGACGCGTAGGTTCAAAAGCATAAACCTCTTTAGCATAAGGACCTAATAACCATGTATATGTTCCTATATGCGCGCCTACATCCACAAACGTTCCACTAGGGTTTATATATTCCCTCATGCTTTGGATGATGTCTGATTCAGGTATACGTCTATCAGGATTTATATCAAATCCTAAATATTGTATCATCTCATCAGGTGCTACGAAGTAGTCGCAGGACAAAGCATCTGCTTGCCCATACTCTTTAACCATACTAGAATTACTAGTGATGGGGTCTACTCCATTCTCACACCTTCGACACATGTCATAACATGTTTGTGGTTTAGGCATTATGTCATCATATTCTTGTGTGTATAGATTACCTATTATTTCTTCTAGGTTATAGTCCATACAACATAATGATACTTCACCATTAGGGAGGAGTATGTTATGATATAAACCTTCTATGCAACCACAAGTCTTATCTCCTTCGTGGTATACAGATTTAAATCTATCCCATACTTCCTTTACTTCTGGCTTCAGTTGAGCTTCACCTAATAGGTTACCTGCTCTATGCCACATCTCATAATGATTAACCGTATGGTCGGGATATATATGTTCCACTTCTTCATGGACCTCTCCCATTGACATGGTTTGGAAGTTTGTAATGTCAGCGTCCTTTAACGCTTGTACTACTTTAATATATGTTTTATTCACTGGGTGTTTAGCCAGTCTTTCTTTATCAGGTAGATGTAATGTAAATCCACCATTGGGTCCTCCACAGAATGGTATATGCGAAATCATTTTAACATCTTTAAGGGTCATGCCTACAGCTGTAGTGAATACAGATACAGGGTGTCCTTTAAGGTGTGCATATTGTACCATCGTTGAACAATCTTTATTTAACCAAGGTTCTGTAAAACCAGAGAATGTTATTCTGACTTCTCTTGGTAATTTGTCAACTACCATCTTGAAATCATCTAACTTCATGGTTCTAGCTTGTTCTGTAGTGAAGTGTTCACTATCCCACACTTTTTGTAAAACTCGTTGTGGGCAGAAGACACAATCAACTACACACCCTGCTTTAGGTATAGATGTTGTTATTTCTAGCGTAGGCCAGTCTGTGGTTCGCCAATAGTCGTTTGCCATTATTCTTTAGGGAACTCCAGAATACTGTTCAAGAATTCCGCTGGTATGTGCACTTTGTATGCAGCATTGTCTTGGAACCCGAAAGTAACGTAAACGTCATTTCCATCTGGGTGTACAGCCATTCCACAACAGAACTCTATACGTCCATCCATAAATTTGAATGGGGCTGAATGAGTAACTAAGTTCCACTTCTTATCCCATACCATAAATCTATGGTAATAATGTGAATCTCTATCTCCTTTGTCATTCTCCCAGTAATCACATTCATGTACTACAGCCATGTAATAACCGTTGTACGGTACTATCTGAGAGCTACCACGTGGGTCTAACTGGAAGGGTAGTTTCTTCTTAGGGTCTCCTTTGAGTACGTAACTGCTTGGACAGCGATATTTCTTAGGGTTGTTCTTCCACTTTTTATTAATATCCACTTTAATAATCTCTATAGGATTTGACCATTTCACGAAGTGAAACGGCATATCTAATATAGGCATCCAATTCTTCTCACAGTAAGGTTCCTCACCTTCTGGGGGTAACATAACGTAACGTCCTACCTCTTTCACACCTTTCGATGTTACATCAATTTCGGACAGTACCATTCTTCCCTTTCCATCCGGCGCGTAGCGCCGAACGCCAGTTACATACATCTTTCCTTCCCACTCAACAATCCTAGCATCTTCTAGTCCTACAAAGTCCCATTCAGGTTCCTTGGTAAACTTACTAGTGTTTATCTTTCGGGGGTTGGTTAATTTCATATTCCTTAAATTAAAGTCACAGATAAAATTCTCTGTCCTTAGATAAGGGTCGTCGTCGGGACGAACATAATTCAGAGGTCCCCATGGGGTCTGATACTTCTGTTCTCCTTCACAGTGGTGTAAGTAGTATGATACTTTACGTACATTAACTAAATACTTGGTCGTATCTGGCTTATGCCAAATTGACGGGTTGCACAATCCTACGCCGTCTGACTTACTGTTCTCTACTATAAGAGGCTCAATTCTGCCTCCCTTCTCTAGTAATTGTGATACCAGAGAAGTCTTCATTAGGTCTTTCATCTCTATCATTTTAATCAACTCTACTTTTGATTAAGCTCCATTAAGCATTGCTCGTAAATACTCTCACTTCCTTCGGAACTTCGTGGCTCCATGGTGGAGCATATCCATCCTCTTCATTGCATACGCATTCACATGTCGGTCCACATATAGTGCACCCATGTGTACAATTACACATTGTAAAAACTGTAACATTAGCTGCGGCTTCGCTCCGCGCGATTTTGAGTAAGATAAGATATCCTATCAAATCATCGAGCGTGTCTTCAGTTGCATCATCGAGCCCATTGTTCTTGATACGACTGAGTTTATCGTCGATACGTGCACAGATAGCCTGTGCTGAATCGAGCTTACTAAAAATATTGTCTGGAGATAGCGCACTATCGCCATACGATTTATTCTTGCTTAATAGCAAATCGCGAATCTCATTACAAGTCCACTCTATATTTTTTTGCGTTTTTTTAGTCATTCTTTTTTTCACTGAAACTACTAAGACCACATCAGTATATAAAACTTTCTGTTAACATGTCATATAGACACTATTGCCTGTCCTGAAATGCTTACTCTATATAATATATCTATATAGCTCTTACTATGTAGAACTACTTTCAAAATTCAGACGATTTGTTTTGACCCCTACCCATGCCTTGATACTGGTGGGGCCATGTGATTTTAGACCGGGGGCCATCCGCATAAAAGGCGCAGCATAATAAAAATAGGTAAGCGGATGCTATATTGCACTATATATACCTCCTCCTTCCTTATATACTAAAACCAGCGAAAGCTTTATATACTTTGTCGTTAGAGTATTGATAGAGGTAAAAGAAATGACAACTACACCAACACAACAGCAAGTAAATAACCACAACAGTGCCCTTATAGCACGCATCGTGGCAACCCAAATCTGGAAGCAGACCAGCCGTAGGGACACACCTACCCGATACTCCACTTGGAATAAGAGGTAATCAATGCGTCTAATAGAGGTAGGGGGGGTATCCCTCCAATCAGACCCAATGGAAATTTTAGAGAAATTGGAAAAAATGCTTGATAAACAAATAAAAAAATCTAAAAAACAACTAAAGGGGGGGACTAAGTAAAATGGACGAATACCAAAAATATTTAACAGAAGTAATGGTAATACTAAGTAGACTTTCTATTTAATTATTATAATGTTAATCATCAGCCAATCCCAAAACCGGGACATGTCTAATCATGTACATGTCAACACATGCATGGGGGGTGGCACTTGTCTTATATACCCCCTATATATAAATGACCCCCCACCCTTATATACCCACTATATATAGCTATCCTCTCTAGAAGAGATACCCCCATGGGGTAGGGGGGGTATACCCAGACATGCAAATTTTTAAAAAAACGTTAGCGGGACGTATATCGCACTATATATACTCCCTCGTGCCTTATATACTAAAACCAGCGAAAGCTTTAAATACTCTGTCGTTAGAGTATTGATAGAGGTAAAAGAATGAATAAAACAACTTATACAACAAATAAAACTGGCTTCGTCGACTGGGATGGTCGATTGATGAGTATCCACTCCTTTTGGGTGGAATTAATGGGTTCCCGAATGGAGGGGCCAAACTCTACCTATTGCCACACAATAGGCTGGGTTAATCTCCACTCCTTTGGAACTAAACACGGTAGTCTTAACGACGCTGAAGTTTGGGACGTTATTAATAGCGTAGGGGCCAGATTCGTGGCCTACCCTAACAAAGAAATTTATAAGGTAGGTGCTTAAATGTCTAACCACAACTCTTTAAATTGGAAAGACTTCTTATTGTGTCTATCAATGGAATTAACTTTTGGCGACGGTTCACGTGATGCCGAAGTATATAAGACGATTGAAAATAAAATGTCCAGAATGGAGTATTACAAATGAGTGAGTTAAATAAAGCCGAGCTATTGGTAGCGATAGACTCCTTAAGATACGACATTAATAAACTTAATACGTGGAACGTTAGAAGCCCTAACGATATAGAATACTACGACGACGTATTAGCACAACTGTTTATAATAATAATGGAGCAAATGAAATGAGTGAACCAGAAAGCTGGGACGCAAAAGATTTTATCTTTAGTAATAAATATTTCTGTCCTATTTGTGCGACGCCCGAAAGTGGTAAATGTCAAGAGCTGGACGAGTAGGCCATTTTTGGCCCATGTCCCAATTTTTTCAAAAACAGTGAGCGGAACCCAAAACGCACTATATAAGTCTCCTCGTGTCTTATATACTATTTTGAAGCAAAGCTTTAAATACTCTCTCGCTACAAGTAAGTTAGAGGTAAAAGAACAATGAAACTAACACGAATTCAGAAGCTGTGGCTTAAGATTGGACGTATTCCAACTTCAACAAAGTCAAGTCGCTGGTCAAAGTAAGCAAACAGAATTAAACTGTAATTAAAAATACAATATCCCGTGCTGGGTTTCAGGGGCCGAATCCCGACCCAGCACCTTATATTAATGGGAGATATCCCGTTATCGTGAGTGGCTGAATAACCCCTTCCCAAAGGGGGTAAAGCACACAATATCCTGCTCCAACGGACAAGTGTCTGAGGAGGTGGTGAGTGGTAAGTGCGGACAATACTTAGGTATTTGGGCCGGTAGTCTTTGGAGGTTAACCTTGAATCCTCCCTCACACCTTATACTTATAAATGAGTAGGAAGTTCACAGGCGCTAAGACGTATACTTTAGCGTTGTCGTTCTGATATTTGTTTTAAGACTGGGTTAATACCTCAGTTAAAAAAGGGGGTCGCTTGACAAGAATGGCGAAGCACAAAACTTTTAGGTCTTCCGGAGACACGCGGTTGAAAGCCCGTGGTTAGTGCGAGTGGGTTCTCACGACCTACAACCCCCAAACCTTATACTCAAGGTCTAAGCTCAGTCATTAATGTGGCGCTCTTAGGCCAGCGGTATTAAAAACTTTGGACATGTGCAAACCTTTATAACCTCCCTCGTTATAGGTAATATAAGGTAAAATATGAAACACGGACGATATAAGAACTGCCAAGAATGTAAAAGAGAATTAGTAGACGGCTACCAAAAGGATAACCCATTTAAAACATTACCCGACGCTCAGTTTTGTTTTGAGTGTGAGATTGTTTATTCTTATTAGGACATGTGCGAAAAAACGTGAGCGGAACCTAAAACGGACTATATATACCCCCTCGATGCTTATATACTAAAACCAGCGAAAGCTTTAAATACTCTCTCGTTAGAGTAGAATTAGAGAGAAAAAATGAGCTTCAAAGAAAACATTTTAAGAAACGAATTCCGTTTCAGGAAAGCCAGCCGTCGGTTTCAATTACCGATGAGTCACACCCTCGAAATTTACGAGGCATTAGAGGCCCAAAAGTTGGGACTTGATAAAGAGGTAGCAAAATGAGAAAAACCTTATTACAAAATCTAACTGATGAAATGGCCTTTCAATACGAAAATAGCGGGGCAACCCACGAAGAAAACCAACACGCTGAAGATTGCGATTGGATTTATAATAATTGCACCTGCGGACAGAATGATAAATTCGAGTTAAATTACGATTGGGAAGATAATGGAGAATACTAAAAATGGAAACGATAAGAAGAAATTTAAAAAGAGCAAGGGAAGCCGACGCTTTAAGCAGAGAACAATATTCTATTGAATCTTGGATTCTTGGAACTGTAAGAGGAATGGTTAGCTTTTGGGCTGACGAATACACTTTAAGAGGTGACAAGCTAAAAGGTCAGGATTTAGTAAGATGGAAAAAAGAAGTCTACGCAAGGATTCAGGAATTAGACGCAGTCTTTAAAGAAGACGAACAGCTAAGAGGTTTAGAATGAAAATGGGCTGGCTATCTGCAAAAGCAGAAATGAAAAAGGACGAAATCATTTACGGCCTTGACTCTATCCGTCAGGTATTGGTAGAGGTTGGAGATGAAAACCTTTCAGAATATCATTCAGTGATAGACAACGCACAACAATTTATATTGGAGAGTGAACAATGCCTAATGTAGACGACCTATACGACGGACTCGTAGAGTTTGAGATAGAAAGAAAAAAGATAGAGGAACACAACCTTAAGTGTAGTGGAGACAAATACACTTGTCTTTGTTGTGGTGTCTTTGATGAAGAGACAGGCGAATGCTAAACCCCGCCTGTTTCCCATTTGAAAAGTTTGGAGCTTTCTTAATGTTAATGTGGAGCCTTACAGTTTAGGGCTCCCTAAATTCGCACATGTGCAAAGGCTTAAATAGAACCTAACCCTTGGTATATTAGAGGTCAAACAATGACAGAATCACAAAAGAAGACAAGAGAAATAGCGAAGCCCTACGAAATTTGGGTGGATAAACACGGTGCAGGATTTGAATGGAGAGTCCTGAAGAAATACCAGAAACCAGAATTGGAAGCGAAAAATAATTACGCACGATGGTTTTGTGGTGTGAAATCACCGATGACTTACGGAGAATTTGAGCTCGGAGACGTTTACGTATCTGAGATTAAAGAAAACGCTCACAGAGTATTATAAGGAAGTCAACCTCGAACGGACCCCCTACCAGTTTCTGGGGGTCCCCATTCGGACATGTGCAAATCGTTCATTTCGGGAGGGCACTATATAAGGTTATAGTTTTGGGCGTCCCGCTTTTAAGCCCTCCCTGTTTAGAACAGGTGTCATTATAAGGTTGGACGGGAGAAACTACAAACGGTTAACCCGTCAGGTGAGT
>VTLG01015794.1_pt1 | contig 22855 bp, 25 predicted proteins | sample 4694571 | NCBI WGS metagenome assembly VTLG01 (sample SAMN12604809, study PRJNA352737) | marine metagenome | biome: ENVO:00000447; feature: ENVO:00000209|ENVO:00000569|ENVO:01000036; material: ENVO:00002151; isolation source: viral sequences binned using virsorter ...
TCAACGAGTCTTAACAAACTGTAACACTCTCCTCTTCTCTCTGATTGAAGGATCGAGACTCTCCTCCCCCTTAACAGGGAGAGTCGAGATACTCAATCTTCAAAGAGAGAAGGGACTTAGCCTAGCACCGATTGGTCAGTTGAAACATGAATAGATTCTTAAGATTGTTAATCTTAAGGTAGCGCAACAGATCACCACAAAATGACATGTGGAAAAACCTGTGGAAAACCTCGCTCGCTACGCTCGCTCGGCCTGCGCACGCACCACACGCATGATGCGAGCGAGCGCGAAGCGCGAGCGGGTGTGTGTACATGCACGCGAATGTGTACACCCTCGGGGTATTCCCCAGGGCTGTGGAAAATACACCCCATTGGGGGGATGAGCGTCCTTCCCACTATGAGATATGGGTAGACAAAATTATGTCATTTTTTTAAGGAGTATCTTCTCCTCTTTTCTCAATATCTTTAAAGCTTTCTTTCTAGAGACACATTCTTGTGCTTTAGTTTGAAGCTTTATTAATTTTCTGTCTTGTTTCTTCAATAATTAACATCTCTAGGTTATTAGACAGGCGGTTATACGTACTAATGATATTTATCTGTCCAATCACAACACATAATGTTGCAATCCCCCAGAATATATAATAATAACGTTGTTTATGTTGTTTAGGTGCAGTCATGGATGGATTATTAATGTTTAAGTAGGTGTATGAGGTATATTAGTATGTTCATTAAGAGAAAATAGATAATATAAGTATTAAGAGGAAGTGTTGTCTCGGAGAGACGACGACTTCCTCATAGGGGTCGGGTCCACCCTTCCCTTCCCCTGTATAAGCGACGGACCGCTCAAACCCAGGTAGGGACTGAACTATCTTCAGTTTGACCCATTGCTTGGTCTCTTTGGTCTTTATCCATTCCTAAAACTAGGTGGTTAGCGGACCTCTGAGGGCTGTCTATGAAGTCAGCTAACATAGAGTTCCATTCATCACGTTTACGCGTGTTGATGGCCTCCTGAGCGCTGATAGAGAGGGCATCTGTGTAATACTTAACCCCTTGTGCAAGACAGTCTATTCTATCGTCATGTTTAACAGCACCTTTTTCTCTACACATCCTACTCATTTGATAGAATAACATGTATTGAAGTCTTTCTTCAGGGGCTGCATCTTTATTAGATTTATAATCCCATTCTATAACTGATTTGTCTACTATTAATCTGTGTTGATTTAAAGTAGGTTCTAAAGAGTCAATGATACGGTCTTCTTTCCGTACATTGGCTCTTACTTCTTCTACATCTATACCTTGTCTAGTTTGTTGTAGATGTTTCTTAAATAATTCAGCTACAATACCATCACCAAAGTTTGTCTCTATAACTAACTTAGTTACACCAAACTTCTTACAACCTCTTAATATATCTAAGAGAGTGTTGTCGGAATAACCATCTCTATAAGCTCGCATTTCGTGGAGGTAAAGGAACCCGTTTTTTTGAGAAAGGTAAGCTGCTGCTGTCTCATCGGAACCTCTTCCGGAGGGATCAACGCTGCAAATAGTTTCCGAGTAGGGTGACCACTCTCCTTGTAATTGCATTGGAGAGTAAAAGTAGTCTCCGGGGAGTCCAACGGTCGGGAGTTCTTTGATAACGTTCCTTGGATCGGAACACCATATGCAATTTTCGGGAGCTGTATCAGGATTAACGCTAGTGACAACCAAATCAGCCATTTTAAGAGGGAACTTCTCTGCATCGCTTAAACTCGTATCTAATTGAAATTGAAGCATATAATTAGACCGACCCATAGATGCTTCACGTTCTATGAGGTCTTCATTATCAAAACGATCAGGATCAGTACAATCCCATTCATTAGCCCCCATTTCCAAGTCTTCTTGGATTTGAGGGGCTAAAAGTCCTTCGTATTGACTAAGTTTACCTTTTCTTGGGTATCTACTTGGCCAAACGAACGGACGGTAGTTGCGCTCTGCCAACTTACGATAAACAGTAAAAGTAGTCTGAGGAGTCCCGAGATACATAATACGGCTATCGCTTTTGGGGGTAAGGATAGATTCGGCTTCCGTACAGAGTTGAAGAAGCTTTTCACGCATCAACTCCGTCATAGAGTTTCCTGGGACTTCTATATCGTCCAGAATCATCAGATCTGCACGAGATCCCGTTAACTGACCAGTAATACCAACACTCTTGACTGATGGAGCCTGGTGAGGACTGCAATTTACGTCGAAGGAAATTCTTGACCATCTGCTGTCGTCTGCTTTTGGTCTGAGGTGGGCTAGCCATGGTGTTTCAATGATTAGTTTTTGTAAGAATATGGACATGTTATCTGCACGTTCCTTAGAGGCAGATATGATCATTATCTTCCGTTCGGGGTCGTTAAATAATGTCCATAAGACAAAAGCACCAGTAATCCAAGACTTACCTACACCACGGAAAGCTTGTATCTGTAAACGTTTAGGTCCGTTTTGTAAGTAATCAGCGATTGCATATTGTGCTCTTGTAGGAGAAGGTAACTCAAGTTGAGTCCACAGGGCTTGTAGAAACAACTTGAAATCTTCTTGTAATGCGGTTAAAGGGTCGGTCACAGAAGTTTATAATTTATTAAATTTACTACCATATCTGTTACCAAAACCACTAGAATCTAATGATCCAGCACCTTTTTCTTTAAGAATTTTTAAAAGAGCATTTACAGCAGGATCTGTACCTGAACCTGAATATCTAACTCCAGGTATAGCTGCAATCATAATCCTTTCTTTATTGGTTAATTTTTTACCAGCTTTTAGCTTTTTTTTAATAGTTTCTAAGGGGCTTAATTTTGCCATAATTAATCGAAATAAGTTGGTTGATTAGTTTTAGTTTTTTTCATTAAAGGATCCATAACTTCATTCCCTGCTATTTCTAATTTCTTTTCCCAAGGAATGTTATCTGTATTCTTTTTAGCTAGTGCTTCTATTTGTTCTATAAAATCTTCTCGTTTTACAATTTCTTCAAAAAATGTTTTAGCATCAGTAATTTCTCTCATTCTAGGCATAAAGTTTCCTAAAACATCATCACCCCAATGCAACATATCAGCTTTTAAATCAACTGGATTATTAGTCATTTTAGACATAATATTAATTAATTCATCATTAGCTGCTCTTCCTGTATTACCAGAGATTTTACGACCTTCTTTTGTTAGTACATCTACTAAAGGCTCTAGTTCTATATTAGTAATTCTATCCGCACTATGGGTTTGTGTTTTAACAGCTCGTCTATGACCTAAACTCCACATTGTACGTCCTTCACCTTTATTTAAATCTCGAATTAAGCGTTCTAAAGTTTTTTTAGCTTGATGAGATTCTTCTATATATCTAGCTACTTTAGCATCATCCCAACCTAAATCTTTACCGATAAGTTTAACCTCATCTACATTTACTTTAGCACCTTTCAATCTATTAGCAAGAGTCCTTTCAATGTTTTTTACACTATCAAAACCAATGTTTATTTCACCTCTTTTTGCTTTATTTTTAACAAGATAAACTTCACCAGTAATAGGATCTTCCCATAAATTATTATTACCTTTTAAACTTTTATGTGTTTTTAAATGAGCTGCTGATGTTTTAGCTTTTTCTACAGCTGCTAAAGCAGAATCTTTATTACCAAATTTTTCTATATAATTACCCCATTTACTTGAAGGAACATCAACTGGTTTAAATTCTTTAGATTCTTCAATTAATTGTTTAACTTCTGGACTTCTTGGAGCACGTTTAAATCCTGATGATCCTACTCTAGTTGTAGTAACTGCAAACATAGTATTAGGTTTAAATTCAGTATCAGCTACATCACGTACTACACTTTTAAATAAACCTTCATCAGCAACATCAACTGTAGCATAAGCAAGGTTATCTAATCTTGTTGCACCTAAAAATAACTCATCAGCTTGATTAGCTAGCATTTTAGTTCCTTTTGCTAGTTTACCAGTTCCACCTGATGCTAAATAATCTACTGCTACTTCACCGCCTAATTTTACAAGAGGAGAATATATACCAGTTTGCCTTTCTACATAATCAGCACTAGCAGTCATACCTTGGTCTACTAATTCTAATGCTCCACTTATACCACCCATAGATTCTTTATCTATGTACTGAAAACCTTTACCTACTAATCCAGCCACACCTTTAAGTAAATGTTTCCCTGGTTCAGGTATTTTATTCCACTCTTCAGTAAAATAATCTCCTATAATCTTCTTACCTTTTTCATAAGGTCTTTTACCTTTAAAAGGTATATCTTCATAGTTGTCATATAATACATCACCATATGACCACATAGTACCTTCTTTAAATGGTACTTCTGTTACTGCTGGCATTTAACTAATATGTGTAAGGATCATTTGTTCCCTATCGGGTATTGTTCCAAAAGTAGCTCGCATCCATCCGAGCCAATTACTACTCCCCTTCTCCTGATTACATCTTCTACAGGCTGGTACAACATTCGTTGCAATATCTTCTCCACCTTTAGATTTAGGTTTAACATGATCGATTGTAAGTTGATGTAATTCATAATTGTTTCCACAATAAACACATGTACAATTGAAGTGCTCTTTAACAGCTCTTCTCCAGAGCTTCTTAGCGTCAGGACTTGTCATGGTTATTAGGTTGTATAAGTAATGGTTAGGGGTTGGTAGTAGTGGGGTCATGTATTATTTACGACCCCTGTTTATTTTAAGACTTTCGGCTTTATATGATCCATCGGATTGCTTGGATGCATCACGTTTATCACCGACTTTTAAGCCTAATTTTTTACGTTGACGGTAATGCTTCTTTTTATATTCATTAGAATGAGCATATTTACCGCCAGGGCTATTATCTTTTACATGCTTAGCACGAGACTTAGCATTTGTTCTGTATGTCTCAGTTGACGATTTTGCCATACATCCTCTGGTTTACTAGGTCAGGGTCTACTTTAGGTAAGATATTAGCTAACTTATCTAATGGGTTTCCATCGTAAGCGATCCCACTAATATCATTAGTTTTAAGCCACTCACATGCGGCTTTTAAATCTTGAGTAGAAGCTGTGCCACCTTTAACCCGTTTAAGGAATTCTTCTGTGACAAGGCTATGTAATTCGTTGAACTGGTCTTCAGTGGCTTTCTTCATTATGCTATTCTAAGTTTGCTAGATTTTTTCTTTTTAGCTTTTAAGTCCCAAAGAGTTCTAGTCATTTGTTCTAAAGCTTTTATGTTACCTTTAGTTCTAGGTCTTCCTCGAGCTGCCTCTATTCTACGTTCAAGTGCTTTAATTTCGGTTGCTACTGACATTTATCCTCCAGGGAATAAGTTTTTTTTAATTAATTCTACTGCCTTATCATCAATAGTATTATCGGTAGATTGGGCATAGGCTTCAAGTAATTGTATAACTAATTCTTTCACTGCAGATGAGGAAAGGAATGCCATTAATACTGGTTTGATAAGTACAATCATGATTCTTCTTTAGTGGATTTAGTTTTCTTTGTAGTCTTTTTAGCTTTAGCTGCAGCTTCTCTAGCTGCTATTTGATCTGAGAGGGTGCTCATTTTACATTGTTGTTGAGGTTTACTCCATGGCTTATACCATGGTTTTGGTGGAGTAGTACATTTCAATACCTGAGCTTTGGCTTTTTCCCAAGTCTTTATAGGTATTACATCACTACACATATGACCGATATCAGAAGTAGGAAGTAGCATAAATCCTTTCTGTTGCAATTCTGCACACTTAAGGACTCTAACTAATTCATAATCTAATCTCATCTTTTCTTCTTGTCTAGCTGCTATACTACGACATCTATTTAGACCTTCACGATCTAAAGGTATCATAAAGTTAATTTGACCTCCCCAGTTCTCAGCCATTGTGTAACTAGAAGGTCTCATTCCATCTTCATCTATATCCCATGGTTTAGTATGATTTCCCATATAGAATGGAGAGAATGTCATTGTAGCTCCATTACAGCTAATGTTAGGTCCGTAGTGCTGTCTTGACGGTGCTCCATTATTTTGAAATTGCACCGCTTGGTTGGTTACATTTCCCGTTGCAGCAGCTACTGGATTGGCTACATTATCTGTTTCAGCTTTAGCAGGAGTTATTGAGAGAAGACTGATAAGGATACCGTAGTAGAAGTAGTGTCGATTTCTCGATCTATTTCTGTTACTGATAGTACCTGACTTGCTGCTCTTGTTACCAATTCTAGCTCGAATGGATCTCCAGCTGTGTGTAAGGTGAATATTGAATCTGAGTCGGCTATACCTCCTGAAGAGGCTGATGTATGGGTTATATTTTCCCCAGTCCATTTGCTTAATGCAGACCCATAAGTGGTTGTAGTTATTTCTTCTACAATCTCTTGAGTCGTTGTAGTTGTACTGTTCATCGACCCCTGGGTGAAGTTTGGGGTTACTAATTCTGCTCTTGCTACCGTGGGTGATGCCAGTAGGAAGAGTAAAAGCCATTTGTTCATTCTTCCTTTTTCTTTGCCATTGGACAATCAACGGGTTTATTACCGTTATTTTTATTACCAGTGGTTAAGCCGAATGTTGCAAGTGCTCCAGTGAATACACTAGCTACGAACGTGATATCTGAGTTTCCAGCTTTCTTAATCATTGGTAATTCTACATAGTTCATGGTTATGATAAAGCCTGACCAAACTACAACGCCAAGTCTGACAAATGTACCAAGAACTTCTATTTGGTGTTCTTTATCCTCTGCTACTTCTTTAAGTTTTCCGAGGAGTCCTTTTTTTTCTTTTCCTTCCATTTATCAATCTTACCTTGTAGGAATTTCTGTAATTTCTTCTTTATCTGATCAAAGAAAGGTGTAGCTAGGGTGGTTGTTGCTACAGCTGCCACAGCTGCATAGGTAGCAGTCATAACTACTTCAGCAGTTGGTAACGGCATCTGTATATCTAATACAGGTATCTGCATTTTAGGTGCAGGTGGGGGTGATTCTTCTTTTGTTTCTTCTTTCTCTACCCCTTCAGGAGCCTCCAGATCAGCTGGAGGGATCACCATAGGTGTATACCCTGGAATACGAGCTTCAGGCGGCTTAAACTCGATTTGCATCGTAGGTAGAGGTTTAGGAGTTTTAGGTACCTGGAGGTTTATTTGCAATTAAGAATGCCTTGAAGTCTGCTTTGACTTGTGTAGTCCAGGCAGCGTTGCAGATTGCCTGAACGTCTGAGTCTTGTTCACTGATATCTGTATCAACTAAGTTATCACTTGCATCAAGTGTTCCTGGTGTTAATACTTTTCTATGGAAGGTACGGGTAAGTTCAACTCCATCTTTTTTAATTATTGTTGCGTTTCTTACTTGTATGTTCCATTTGTTGACGACTTCAATCTTGTCGTTCTCTTGTGTTTCTGTTAATGCCATTTAGGGTTAATCTCCGATTAAGACAGGTTTATGGCTTAGTTTAGAGACATGCTAACGGTCTATTGGGTTTCATAAGTACCACTAAACATAAGGTATCGAGTATCATCTCCTGACCATGTGCAATAGTCATAATCATTATCTCCGTATTGCGAACTAAGTGCATATGATTGTCCTTGAGAAACGTAAAAATTTCCGGCATTACAGTTACTAAATGCATTTGAATGGGATACATTTAATATGCCATAAGTACTATTACCTGCTGCTGTAAAAGGTAAATCCCATATTGCCGCAGAAGTCCCAACACCATTACCTGTAATTTGATAAGCGTTGAAATAAACTTGGACATGACATAACCTACCTACTTTTGTATAAGTAGCATACATATTTCCATCTCGTGTTGTAGTTCTCCAAGAACCACTCCAGTATCCCACTAGCAAAGGAGTGAATGTCCCAGTTTCATAATCGTTCAGAGCATTCGCCGCTGCTGTATCCCCGTTAAAGGTTAATCCATCCGATGTTATCCTATTTTTTTCAGTACCATTCCGATAAAAGACTAGATCTGATGCTTCTGTTGTTCTGAAGCAAAGTTTCTTACTATAATTGTCATACCATATTTCTGCTTCATCATCGTCATCTGTATCTCCAAACTCAATCGAGGCAGAGCTACTTGTAGAAGATGTTAAATGAAAAGTAGTATTAGCAGAACTTTCTATCTTAACACCCGTGCTGTTTGTGGATAATTTCTTAGAGTCGTCATAATAGAGTTCGACGGATCCGTTAGCTGTTGCAGTAAGAGCATACTCAGAGCCCATTAATAATTTAAAAGCTCCGTTTTCATTTTTTATAAAATTATCAGTTCCATTATGGTAGATTTTTAAATCTTCACCTGCTCCCAGTCTGATCTCTTTCCCGTCTCCAGTTAAATATAAATAACCTGGTGTACTAATACCTACTGAAGTCGTCTCAAATTGCTTAACGTCGTTGTGATAGAGTTCTACGGCTGAGTTAGCTAAAATATTGACACCTGATTCAGTATTGGCAACTTTAAAACGTACATCAGAAGCCGAACGTATATTTAAAGTACCAGTATTATTGTCTATCTCAGCATTAGATCCATCATGGTAGATTTTTAAATCTTCACCAGTTCCAAATGTCGCATAAGTATTGTCATTAAATTGTAGTTCGCTTGCAGATTCATCCCAGTAAACATCTTTACCAGCATTAGTATTACTATTAAAGTGAACATCACCTGTTACTGCGAGTTCACCTACACTAATATTACTAGCTAACTTATCTGATGTAACTGCGTTATCCGCTATCTTAGCTCCAGTAACTGCATCATTAGCGATTGTCAACGCTCCGCTACCTGTAACATCTCCAGTATGAGTAGCGTTAGTGGCTTTTGCTGTGTTAGCTGCTATCTCTGTATTAATAGAGTTAGCTAGCTTATCAGCTGTTACAGCATCATCAGCTATATCAGCTGTAGCTATTGTGGTATCTTTAATACCATCTGTACTTACTTGTGTTAATGCCATTAGTCGGCTGCCTCCGCTGTGTTCGTCTTAGCCCATTCTAGGTACTCTTGGTAGTCTATGTTTGTTGGATCGAATGGAATTACAGCACCATTGGGATATTTATCGCATGGGTTTAAAATTATATTCTGTATATCTTTACCTGCATCATCAGGGTTAGGATAATTTGCAGGGTATTTACCTGCTGATTTATATTTTGCCATAGTTAAAGCTCCGCATTGAATTTTACTGCAGAGTAATTCCTACCAGGCCCATCATAATCACTAGCTGAATAAGCACAGAAAAATTCTTCTGACTGATGACTACCACTGTCAATTGTTATATTACTACCTGTATGGTCATAAGTAGGTGTAGCTCTCATTGGAACTGGAAAATAAATCTCTATTCTTTTATGAGTTGAACCATATTGAAATAAATATGTGTTCTTCAAGTTTTGCCAATAGTACCTCTGACACCTAGCTAATTCAGTACCATACGATCTATGTTCAAAGTCAGTAGCAACGTCTCCTACTTCAAGCTGAACGCCTGTTACTTCAAATGTTGCATCATTGGTTGTCCACCAAGTAGATGTCATATCAATAGAATACTCACCACTATTAGCCGTAGTCCAAGCGTTTTCAGAAGCTCCAGATGATGTCCACTCAGTACCTATAAAAGGCCAAAACCATATATAACCACCAGTATCAGTATCATTATCAAATTGAAGCCCACTAGCACCAGGAATTGTCTTTGTAACTTTTGTCCAAGTATCAGCAGACAATGAAGGAGTCTTCATTCGATAGTATTTTACAGTTCCATCTTGTGTACCAAAAGTAAAGTTAAAAACTTGAGCAACGCTTGATTTAATCCAAAAAGAAAGTGTTATATAACTAGAAGCAGACGTATAATTCCAACCAGAATTAGCTATATCTTGAGCCTCTGGACAATAGTGTAATTGGGCATAATCCTGAGTACCAGCTCCACTAGTTTGATTACCATTTTGGATATGACTAGAGTATCTAAATCCTTCTTCCCACGGACCAGTATCACTCGAAGTTAATACGTGTTGTGTAAGAGTAGGTGCTTCATCAGCTCCACCGAAAGTAAAGCGAAAACGATCAGTAGCAAATGTATTATTGGTTGATGTTGAATTCCCTCTTTGAGCAACTTGCATTGCCCCATTAATTATCAAATTTCTGTTGCTTTTATTAGTAGCCTTAACTGTACACGTTCCATCGGTTGCCAAGGTAACAGCATCACTTGATGCTCCTGTGTGGCGTATTGTATTTACTTTTAATTGGCTCATGGTTTTGGATTGTCAGATTTTACTTTAGCAACGGCATCGACCCACGTTGTTGTACCGTTCTTTTTATCCCAATATTGCATGTCTAATTGTTCTTGTATTGAGGGATATTTTCTCTTCCATTGATAATCAAGTTTTGCTAATTCAACTCTAGCTGCATCAACATTAGATTGAACAATAGTAATTTTATTATTTGAACTATCCCATGCTCCATCTGGATTAACTCGAACTGCATTAGGATAAGCCTTAAAGACTGCTTCTGGATCAGTAATCATTGTGCTATCTCCATTGCTGTAATTGTAGAAACTGATCGAGGATTACCATAATCATCAGAATCAGTTATTGATCTATTCACATAAAAAGTTCTACTTGAACCACTCCAATGTCCTATTGAAATTGTGTATTGCAATTCACTTGTAGAACTTGGAGAATCTAAACAGGAAAAACATAAAGGAACAAACTTATAATCCGCAATTTGCCAACCCATTCCGTTGACTTGTCTCCTGCTACTTGAAGCGTCACCTACCGCACAATCAGTAGTATCTCTTCTGATTTTAACGAAAGGTAAAACACCATCAGTAGAACAAGACATATATACATGACCAAATACAAGAATTTTACTACTTGTTGATGTTGGAGTTATATCAGCTCTGAAATTAGCTGCACCTGGATTATTCCACCAAGTATTTGCAGCAATAGCGGATGCATCCCAAGATGTAAAAGTACTGTTTACGACCTGAATAACACTTCCTACTTTCGGATATGTAGTTGTTAAAACTGTTCCATCAGCATTACTAGGTAGATATAAAGTTCGATCAGCAGCAGGGTTAGATTGCGGAGCTGCGATGCTCACGCTATTTCCACTTGCGTGGGGTAATTTTATTTTACTCATGTGTATGTGCCTCCAATGCTACTACTTTAGTTTTCAATGTATTTACTTCTGTGGATAGTTCTTTAATAGAATTTATTAGTATTGGTACAAGTTTTAAATAATCTACAGAATAATTAGATTCAGTGTCATCTGTAGGATGATGCTGTATAAGTTGTGTGCTATTTTTTGTAACCCCTTCAGACGTTAATGTTTCTTCTAATTCTTGAGCAATTAGACCATACATTACAGGAGTATTTGCATCATCAATCTTATAATTAAATTGACTTGGTTTTAATTTATTTACCAAGGATAAACCTAAGTTTAAGTCTGATATATTTGTTTTAAAATCTCTATCTGATGGCAATGACGAGCCATTTGAATCTATATTACCTACAACACTTCCGTTATATTTAAATTCTAGAATTCTACCATTACCATTTGTTCTGTTTAAGATACAAGCTATAGTATCGTTTGAATTAGCAGCAATTGGAAAATTAACATTAGTGGTTAGAGAGTTTAGAAGCACCCCATGTGCAACATCACCAGTCGCAGTCCAAGGATAAGTATTAACTGCATTATTAAGTACAACCTCTTCAGAGATTACAATTCCGTCATTTTTGGTGTAAAGCTTCTTACTATTATTATAGTAGAGTTCAACGGCACCATCCGAAAGTGCTTTAATCATATTTTCATCATCAGCAGCGTTATTTACATAGAAATCGCTCGCTAATATTTTTAATGCACCAGTACCAGCATCTTTTATGTATGAGTGAGATCCATCATGATAAAGCTGTAGATCTTGCGAATTTCCTAATTCAACCTTTCTACTATCATCAAGTTGTAAGTCACCTCCATCTGATAGCCTCATTTTTTTAGTACCATTAACCTGGAAATCTAAATGTCCAGTTTTATTGTTAATGACTGAATTCGTACCACCATGTTCAATAACTAAATCATCATTAGCCCCAACCTTTACTTTTCCTGTATCGGTATTTGTTTCAATACCATCTGTTCCATTAATTGTTACTGCCATTAGATTACCGTCCAAGATTCACCAGCACCAACCGTAACGGTAATACCAGAATTTATAGTTATAGGTCCAAAGGAACCTGCATTTTTATTGTTACCAATAGTATAATCATGGGTAACTGTTTGTTCATTTTCCCAGAATATAGCGTTAGCACCTGAGTTACCTCCTGTAGCACCTGCAGCTAATCCTGTTAGAGCTGAACCATCACCTGCAAAAGATGTTGCTGTACAAACTCCTGTTACGGTAAATCCACCTGTAACTGTTTCCGCTTTTTTAGCAGCATCAAAATATAATTCTACGGCTCCATCACCTATACATTTAATAGCCTCTTCCGTAGAGTGAACTCGTATATTAACGTCATCTACAGAATCAATAAAAATATCATCACCAGATCCTATAGTTCTAATAACTAAATCACCTGTTTTATTATTAATATTTCCATTACTACCAGAATGCGTGATTTCTAGGTCATTTCCCGTTCCGAAACGTGCTAAAACATCATCGTTAAAGTCAACACCTGTAGCACCACCTACTCCTGCTGGAACAGCAGCCCAAGTTAAACCACCTGTGTTACCAGATTGAGCGGATAAGAATTGACCATTAGTAGGTGCATTAGATACTTTTAAGTTAGCTTCATCAACAGCTTCATCTGCTATGTTAGCATTTTCAACTGCGTTGTCAGCAATCAAAGAGTTGACTATATTATCTGCTGCAATCTTAGTTGTCGTAACTACGTTTGTACCTAGTGCATTTGAATCAACTGCATTAGCTGCTAACTTATCTGATGTAACTGCGTCATTAGCTATCTTATCAGTATTAACTGCAGAATTTTGTATCTTAATTGTAGATACTGTATTATCACTAGGAGCTCCTATATTTACCGCTGCTCCAATAGTGATAATAAAGTAATCACTACCACTAGCAGGGGCGGCAGAAAAGAGAATAGAGCTACCATCGATAGCAAATCCCTCTGATGGCTGACTGGTTCCAGCATTAGGTTTCTGAAGGACTCCATTGACAGAAACAATAAGTTGCTGTGCATAGGTAGGTGCATTAGATAAAACGAACCTATAAGCTAATCCATTAAATGATGCACTATTACCTCCAGTACCTGAGTAACTTGATATTGTATTAATATAGAAGTTACCTACAGACTGTACTTCGTCCCATGAACTACCAGTAGCATTATAAACTAACATCTTATTAGATGAAGTATTGAAGAATAAATCTCCATCATCTAAAGAAGAAGTAGGGTTAGAAGAACCTACACGATACCTTTCATTAAAGTCAGATACTAATGTTTGAGCATTAGCAACTCCAGCTTCATCTACTACAAGTCTATGGTATGTATATGTATTTAATGTACTTGTTGTCTGTACTAACATTCCCTTACCAGCAGCAATTGTTGTGCTATTAAGAGAGGAATCAATACCATTAATTGTTACAGTGGCACCACCTAATGTTCTACCAGTTGTACTTACACCAGAGGCATTAACTACAACACCACCTGCGTCTGCAATAGACACAATGGTACCTGCACCGTCATTAGGGTCAGGGTTAGCGTTAGGGAAAGATACTTCATTTGCTATTGGTACGAAACCACCAGCATCATTTAGTAATGAGACTATCTGATCGTTAACGGCTTTTGCAGTCGGTAACTGATTATCAGTAGAACTACCGCTAACTGCTGTGACAACGCTCTTGCCGTCCAACAGGTTAAGTTCCGCAGTAGTCGAGGTGAGAGCAGTACCACTTGCCAAAATAGATGCAGTACCTGACTGCATACTAGCAAGCGTTGTGAGTTCAGCATCTGCTAATTTTGCAGTAGTAACTGCGTTATCGGGAATCTTGGCTGTAATTACAGCATTATTTGATATCTTATCTGATGTAACAGAATCATTAGCGATCTTATTTGTTGTTACATTAGCATCTAATATCTTTGCAGTTGTGATAGCATCTGTTGCTATCTTGTCAGATGTTACTGCACTATTATTTATCTTAGCAGTAGTAACAGCACCATCATTTATCTTAACTGTTTCAACTGCATCATTATATATCTTCGCTGTTGTTACAGCATTACTTGCTAATCCATCAGCTATGACTGCACCTGTTGCTATCGTAGCAGAGGTTACAGCATTGTCAGCAATAGCATCAGTATCTACAGCATTATCTGCTAGTTCAGATGCACCTATAGAGTTAGCTGCTAAGTTAGTTGCATCAATAGAGTTAGTGGCTAGTTTAGCTGCAGTAACAGCATTATCTGCTATGTCAGCTGTAGCAATTGTACCATCTAAAATCTTAGCAGATGTAATTGCTCCATCTTCTACATCAGCAGTTTGAATCTTATTAAAGTTTTGTTCTTGTGCGTGATATAGAAGTTGTGTTTCGTTGTTATTTAAATCAGTAGCTCTGATAGATGATCCAGCAGCGAATGTTGCCTTGGATGTGTCTACATCAGTTTCTCTGTAAATATGTACGTTACCAGTACCGCTAGGTGGAACGTTTCCACTTGTGAAAACTATATTGGTTCCAGTAACATTATAATGTGTTGATTCAGTTTTTAATGTGCCTCCTACTTTTACTTTAATATCAGAGGTCTTATAATATGGAAATGTATAGGCAAAGGTGGTGTTGGAATTATTGCCATTATGAAAATGTTCAGTTGTTACAGTCATTGTTTAATATTTAATACATGCTAAAAGAGCTATGTTTCTCGGTCTTGCTTCGTTTCCACCTTCGTTTGCTATAGTAGTAGTGGTTGTAGTTGTATGATTGTGTGATGCATCTAAAGTAATCACTTGACCATTATTACCTTGATCTTGGTCTTCATTAAAAGTTTGACTCGATCCGCTAAATACACCAGTAGGAGTATAGTTGTGAGGATCATTACCAAATGTACCTGTTATAGATGTAGTTGCAGTACTAGAACTAGAAGTAGCACTATGGTTGTGTTGTTTATTTTGGTCACTCTGACTAGATCTTATACTTCTACCACTATCTGTACCTTTACCATCATCCCAGCCTCTTACAAATTCACCTCTTAAATCAGGTAAATTAGCACCAACTATAGCATATAATGCTGAGAAATCAGCTGTTATACCTTGTGTAGTACCACTACCATTAGCAATACCATCTCCATTAGCTTTTAAATAGCCTGCAGGAGCTGTAGAACCAGCATACCATATGACAGTACCAGTAGGATTTAATGAGTTTGCTACAGCAGTAGCTAGCTTAGCTAATGTCACAGAACTGTTAACGACTTCTGCAGTACTAACACTGTTATCTGCCATCTTAGCTATAGTAACAGCATTGTCTTTAATCATTGCCGTTCCTATAGCATTATTAGCCATCTTATCATCAGTAACAGAATCATTAACTAACTCATTAGTACCAACACTATTGTCAGCCATGTTAGCTATTTCAACAGAATTGTTATTAAGAGTCCAATCACTTGAACTGTTAACTGCTAAGTCTCCTTTATCACCTAATGTAAAAGATACAGAGTTATCTGATTTAAGTGTACCAAACTCCTGAGCTGCATACAGTAATTGAGTATTATTAGTATTCAAATCACCAGCTCTAATAGCACTACCAGCTGCATACGTAGCTTCTATAGCATCGATATCTGTGTCTCTAAAGATACGTATAGTAGCATTGTCAGCTGGAGCTGTATTAAAGTTAATAGTTGTGTTAGCTCCAGATTGAACAATAGTATAATCGTTAGTTAATGTTTTAGTAGTACCATTTAATTGTACTTTTAAATCAGTAGTAGCTAGGAATGGGAAACCTACACTGAAGTCTCTATTCCCAGTTACTGTCTGGGTATGGTTTGTTTCTGTTGTGTAGGTCATTTAGCTATGTTAAGTGTTTCTGATATACCAGCGTCCTCGTAGAGCTGGTCTAAGTCTCCTGATTTTTGGTTATGATCTGCATTTATTTTCTCATACTCACGTTCTCTAATACCAGATCTCATTGGTTCTGCTAATGAATTTTCAGCTATACGTTTAGCTTTTGCATATGCTACAGTAATTCTAGCATATATATTTTCATATTTAGCTGTATCTAATATTTCTGAAGATATTAATCCTCTTCTTTGAGCTTTTATAATATTAACAAAACCTTTATGTGTTATACCGTCAGCTCCTGTATAAGTTAATCTATTAGCATCTTTCATTATTTTATTTAGTTCATCCTGGTAAATACCCATTTCACCTATCTTACTATTGATCGCTGTTATTTCATGGTTCTCTAAAACAACACCCCTTTGACTCATATTTATAGTTGGTGAACTATTAAATTCAATATCAATAAGGAATTGACGTTCTTTAGAAGGTTTATCGTGGATCTTGATTGGACCCATGTTAAACAAACGAATAAAGAAGTTCTCTTGATAACCTACAGGTTTACCATCTATAGGATCTACTACAGCAGGTAAAGCACGTTCAGGATCAAAAGCATCTAACCAAGCATTCCTATTACGTAAGTTGTTTTCAAACTCACTACGTAGTTGTCTTAGTTGAGGATACATTAACTTACCTAGTTCGTTTCTTAAGCTACCCATAGGGACAAAGTTATTTAACATACTAGATGACCACCTAGACGCTGCTGACCCGTTACCTTGTAACACATCAAACATAGGCTCTAGCTGAGCTAATGTAGATCTATTGGTAAGAGCACCACCAAGAATAGCAGTTAATTTAGTACCCATATCTTCTATCATACTAGAAGTTAAAGTATCTGTATTATCTACAACATCAGATGCTAATGCTATCCAGTCTCCTATTGGACCCATCCATTCATAACTAACTACTTTGTCAGTACCAGGTACTTTACAAGTCTTAGCTTTCCATCCACTTCTAATTCTTTGTCTTTGTCTAGCTTTATCATAATGACCTGTACCTGTGCATCTACCATTCATTGCAGCAAAGAAAGCTGTAGTAGTAAATAAACTACCTATAGCTGCTTTACCTTTAATTTCATAACGAAGCATTTTAAATGTTTCATTAGCAAATTCATCTACTGGTTTACCTTTACTTTGTAAGATTTCAGCAATTTCATCAAATGAAAAATCACTTATTTTCTTACGTCCTAATGGTCCCCACATCTTTTGATAATCTGTAGAGAATATACCCCCAGGACTCCACTTACCAAACGTATCAATAACGTTTGCAGTAGTTCTAGGGAACCATATAAAGGATCTAGCAGCAGGGAATCGTTTAATAAACCAATTAAATCCATCAACAATAGGTGAATCAGCATTAAGGGCTATTTCACTAGTTGCACTATCAACAGCTTCATTACTAATCATCCCATTAGAATCATGCCATTTGTTATAGATTTCTTCAGTAGCTTTTCTAAGACTATCTTCAGTTATTTCTTCACCAGACTGAGCTAATTTATTATATGCTAAGTATTTAGCTTCTGTGTTAGCAAGTACTGATTTAGTAAAGCCATCTAATGCTGTCATGGAGTTACCTCCAAATCTAAGAACAGGATCTGTTGATATAGCATCTAGATCTTCAAAGATATTAAGAAGCATCTTAGCTCCATCTTCACCTTCTGCACTAGAAGCTTCAGCAAATGCTCGTAATGCATCTAAACCTTTTTCAGTTTTAACTGCGATATCACTACGCATAACGTAACTAACATCTTTAGGATTAGTAGAAGCTTTTCTAAATACAAGCCTCATATGTTGGAATGCTTGTTGTAAAGTATTATCTAATGCAAAGTGAGCAACCATAGCTTTTCTAGCGTTAGCTAGATCACCCTCTGCAACGGCTCCAAACACGGTTGCACTACCTTTACCTAGCAAACCAGTCAAGTTACCAGCAGCAGCCCTCATAGGCGTTCCTAGAGCTGATAGAGCAGAGTTAAATAAATTACTCCACATAGCCTTATTAATGATTGAAGGTACTTCAGGGTTAAGGTCAACAATTGCTTTCTTAAATACTCCTAAGTTTTCACCAGCCCATCGATGTAATTTAAACAAAGAGTCTACATCACCATCAGTAAACTCATTAGCTAGTAATAAAGGTTTAAGAAATTCAGGGTTTTCTCTTGCTACAGTCTTTAAAGTTTCAGTCCACTCTTTAGCTTGTGGTATAAGTTCAGTTAATCTACTGTTTGTATTAGCTAATATAGTATCAGCAGCTGCATTGATGACTTCTTTATCACCAGTTTCAACAGCTTGCTTCCAGGCATTCATATGAGACATCATAGAATTAGCTTCAAAGTTAGCTAAACCTTTCTCTACCATTAGTACTTCTAATCTATCAGCCATTAAGTCGATAGTTCTATTTATAGAAGCACCTTTTTCCATTAGTCTAGCACCTTCAGACATGTCAGCTACTTGTCCAGCTTCAGAAGTAACAAGATAAGCTCTTGCTTTTTGAGCATCAAGATCTATCATCTGTGCTTTTAATTGCTTAATTGCACCAGATATACCTTTCTTACCTACAATTCTGATAGCAGATTCATCAACTGATCTCTTGAATTCATCTAATAGACCAATGATTTCATCAGGTGATACTCTAGGATGTAGTAATGTAGCTGCTAATTTCTTACCAGCTTCATCCATTATCTTAGATGAGATAAGTTTGTTAGATTTAAGTCTCTTACTAAAAGACCCACCTTCTTTTAACTGTTGTGTTAATTCACTAACTAAGGTTCTTTTACTTAGATTCTCTAATTCAATACCTTCTTTACGTGCAGCTTCATGGATAAGATTACCTATTCTACCCCATGCAGAATCAATATTGTTTTGAATTTGTGCAGCATCAGCTTGAGCACCAACAATGCCATCAGCATCTTTAGTACGAACTAATGTTTCACCTTCATCAAACTGATTCCAATCAATAGGGTCTTCACCTTTACTTACATAGTATTCATTAAGTAAGTTAAGTTCTTTTTCTTTACGTGCATAGTTTCTAAGTACAGCATCTTCTACTGGGTTATCAGAGAACTTGATATCTGTAAATTCATCTTTAGCTAAGTCATTAATATTCTTATTACCACCTTTAGCTGCAGTGAATTTAGATGAACGTTTCATGCTTCTACCAGCACCTGATATGTAAGCTGCTCCTTCTACTACACTAGATAGTAATCCAAAGATAGCACCCTCATTAACGTTCTTAGCTCGTTTCTCTCCAGGTGTATCATCATCAGTTGTAGCAATACTATTAGGTATCCATTGGTATGTCTTAGGCCAATACTTCTTTAAAGTACCAGCTAAGTTATCATCCTTTTGGTTTTGTTCTGCTACATAATCAACTAAGCCAGCAGTACCTATATCGATACCAAACTTAGATATGTATTCAAATGATTTTCTGTTACCTAGAGCTCTTAACCACTTTGGTCCTACACCTCCAGCTGCTTGTAATTTAGTACCAGCTTGAATAGCCATACCTCTAAGACCTAGTGAGGGTATCACGAGACCAGAGATGTTACGGACAGCTCCAGACACTTTATCTTCATACTCAGGCAGCTTAGGTACGTTAAAACCTGTAGCAAAGTTAAAAGTATCTACTGCAGTATCTACAACACCAACAGCAGGTGCTATACCTTCCCATAAGTTTTGAGGTAAACCTCTAATGGTTCCTTCAGCTACATCTTGTGCGAAACCTAACGCACCTGGTCTAGGGACAAAACCCTCTTCTCCAGGTGCTATGTATCCTTGTTCACCTTCCGTAGAAGGTTCCGCTGTTTGTTCAGGTTGAATAGGAGTATCCGTAGATGCTTCTGTACCTGGTAAAACAACGTCTTGAAGTTGATTTAGACGTTCTTGTAAGTCTTCATCTAAACCTATTTCAAATTTATTTTCTTCCATAATTACTTGTTAGATAATTCATTCATTGCTATCCCTGCTTCACTTTCTCCAAATGAAATAGCATTTATATTTAATGCATTAAATACTCTCATTTTTTCGTTAGGTGAAGCATTTTGTAAACCTCTATCAATAATACCGTTTAGATCAAAATCATTTAAAGATTTAATTTTATCTTTTAATTTTAATTGAACAGTCGGTATATTTTCTAATTTCTCTTTAAGTTTAAAAGCTTTTACAATTTGTTGATGTTCCTTATCCTTACTAGCAATTAAAGCTTTAGTAGCACCTATTAATATTTCTGTTTCATTTGTATCAGGAAATAATTCAGCCGTATACATTAACTTATCAGATATTTCATTTGATTCAAATATACCTATAATATCTTGAGGAGTTAATGTTGCATTTAATGTATTTAATACACGTTCTTTTACAGTATCTCCAGTTAAAGTAAGATCATTTGAAGCTCGTTCCCATATATTAGAAAGATTAGAAGACCAAATAGTTCTATTTCTTTCAGTAGGTAATTTTGAAACTTGAACTTTTCCTATTAAAGAATTTTGATAATTGGTAAAGTTTCCATCACTATCTTTTGTATAGATACCTTCATTTGCATCTCCTGGTTGAGCGTAAAAACCATTATCATCTAAAATTTTCTTTTTATCTATTGCAACTTTAATACCTATTTGAGAATCTTCAGGGTTTAAGTTGTAATAATATGCATATAACTTACTTTCTAAATTAGTTATTTCATCTTGTAATCGTTCATTAAAACCTTCTAAAACTTCATTTTCTCCTAATGTTCTATTTTGAGATTGTTTCATTATTAAACTACCATTAGCTCTTTGACGTTTTTCATAAGAATCAAAACCATTAAGATTATATGATGATTGTAACTTCTCTTGTGCTCCAAGAACTTCAGCTTTTAATTTTTCATTTTTAATTTCTTTAGCAAGGTCTACATTTTCTTTAGTTAATAAAGTCCCATTTTTCATAGACTTATTCCAATACTTAGACTCATCCTTGTAAGCATCTTGAGTATTATCAGCAGTGTTTATTTTTTCTATACCTGTAATTGTTTCATCAGATACAAGACCACGACTTCTTAAGTGCTGTAGTTCTCTAGTTACATCTTCACCATCTAATTTTTTTATTTTTAATTGTGTAGCTAATTGTGTATCTTTAACAGTTTCTTTAGTAAGCCATTTACTTTGTCCCATATTAACAGCTTTAACTATACGATTATAATCAGAACCATCTTTAGAAAAATAAGCTTGAGTTACACTACCAGCTGCTCTTAATTTTTCTTCTAGTCCTACTAAAGCTGATTGAGGAATATCACCTTCTAGACCTAAAAATACAACTTTATCAATAACAGCTTTTGTTGCTTGTTGTTGTGCTGTAGGTCCATCTTTTATATCTGTATACTTACCAGAATTAGTTTCAATACTAATTTGTGCTTGTATATTTTCTGCAAAGATTTTTGGAGTAACACTATTTGCAGTTGATTTAAGTAATGCTTTTCCTAAAGTATCTTCTTTTAAATTATATCGAGTAGCTTGTTGAGCTTTTCTAGTATTTCTAATAGTAGATTCTTTTCTACCAAATTCTTCAAACAAATATTTAGCAGCAAAGTTTTCATTACCACTAATATTTGTAAGCTCTATACCATTAAACTCAGTTCTATAATTTAAATCATTACGTTTAGCTTCAAGTTCAGCACCAGTTAAACCTAAACCTGATAAATGGTTGTTAAAATTACTATCACTTAATACATGAGGAGCTAAAGCAACAGCTACACCTTCTTTAAATAATAAATTCCTTCTAGGGTTCCATCTTTCTATCTCTAATAACTGATCAAACTTACCATCTTTTCTAAGTTTACTTGTAAGCTGCTCCATTTCGATGCCCATTTGTGTGACATCTAGTGCATTTTTATTATATATATCTGTATATTGTTTTAAAAGTTCTGGTTTATTATAGAACAGTTTAGCAATATTATTTGTAAATGCATCATCTTTTTTCTTTACACTCGCTTTATGGGCTTTAACAAGAGTACCAGCAGCTTGTGAAAATTCAGCAACTTTAGCTAAAGTATTAACAAGACTTTCTTGTTGTTTAACTTCTACTTCTCTAGCATCCCTTGCTCTTAATCTATCGTGATGTTCTTGTAATTGTCTAGATTGTCGATCATAAACAGAAGCTAGTTCTTCTGACCATTTAGTTGGTTCGTAAGGATAATATGTCATAGCTTAAATGGGGTAACAATAGAAGCAATAGAGCTAGCAATACTTAAAGCATCCATAAAGGCTGCATGAGTTACGTTCTGATATACAGGTTTAGGGGGTGCTATATCAGGGTTCTTAACAAATGCTACTCTAGTAAACATATCCATCTGTTGTGCTCTAGCTTGACCTGCAGCTTTAGCACCTGCTTTGCTTAACTGCCATGTAGCTTTAGTTAAATTATTAACTCTGTCAGAACCTTTTTTAAGGTACTGACCTAAATCAACAGCACTAATTCTTTCAGCTGATCTACCTGTAACACCACTAGCTTTTAATTGATCACCTTTGTTTTTCGCTAAAAATTCTTTCCAATCATCTTGGCTTGCAGTAAACATTTGGTCTACTAATTCACCATGCTTCTCTTTTATTTCTGAATAGGTATTAGCTAAATTTAAATTACTAGCATCAATACCTTGTTCATATTGTAGATGCTCAACATTAGTTAAACTAAGTGTCTGCATCCAATTCCGTTCTCTTTTTTCGAGTTGGTACTCGTAATTACGCCTAGCTTGCTCGTTGGCTGCTCTAGCTCCTGCTCCTAAACACACGGCAAAATTCTATAAAGGATAAGTTGTTAGGTCCATATTTTAATTCCCTTAGAAATTTGAACCCAAGGAATTTAAGTAACTTTAGATGGACCTTGTTACGTTTATCAACAACG
>VTLG01002630.1_pt1 | contig 22852 bp, 30 predicted proteins | sample 4694571 | NCBI WGS metagenome assembly VTLG01 (sample SAMN12604809, study PRJNA352737) | marine metagenome | biome: ENVO:00000447; feature: ENVO:00000209|ENVO:00000569|ENVO:01000036; material: ENVO:00002151; isolation source: viral sequences binned using virsorter ...
TACCTATTTTAATTTCTGAACTAACTTCTTAAATTCCTCTCGCATAGTTTTTATATCATAGACTTTTTTATTGTCTTTATTATAGCTATAATATGCACCGAGTTTCAGTTGTTCACGATATATGTGGTTGTTTTCACTCATAGTTTCATTAGTAAATTTATGGGTAATTTTCCATTATTGCAAATGACTGCACACCCAATTGCAGGCTTCTTTCCGTGTTTAGCGTAAGCCATAGCGTAGGTTTCGTGGTTTATTCCTGAACCAACTTGCATTCCAAATACTCTAAAATTCTGACCAACATAGTGTTCACAATACGCTTGTGTATGTAAATGCCCTTGAACAGTATTCATCATATCAGCACGGCACTTGGTTCTTGCCGTTCCACCCTCACCGTGCAAATACTGAACACCATCTTTAACATATCTTTCTACAAAATTCCAGCTAGGCACTTCTAAAACTTCCTTATATGATTTGATCCACTTGCTAGGAATAGCAGATGTCTGTGCCTTTCGCATAACCATTCTGTCGTGGTTTCCTATTATTACTGTTGCTTTTGGAAATGCCTTATACCACCTAGATATTCGTTGTATTGCATACTCTAATTCATCAGCACCACCCATACCATCAGCACTTGTTTCGTGGTATGAGCTGTAGTGATTATCTATAATGTCGCCTATAAACACGACTTCAGAACAATCAAATTCATCATATTTAGCTATACAAAATTCTAAGTATTTATCTAAGGAAAATGGTTCGTGTAAATCACCAATAACAAGAACGTTATTTAAACCATTATTTTCGGACTGGCGTAATTCTTTTATTAAGTCATTTTCTGACTTTGTTAATCTTAGCCTATATTCTTTTAGTTGTTTTATTTGTTTCTAACTTTTTCCATACTACGCCCACCAAAGTAAGCACCTATCACCGTTATCAATACTAGCTGTAGTAGATCAATCCAATTATCTTTAACTTGGAAATCAATAGCACCGCCTTCAATGAAAATAAGCAATACTGTTGATACTACTAGAAATGCTAGTGTTAAGGGTCTTATGTTTGCAGGTAACCAACCTGCTTTAGCATCAGCTTCCCAACGCCTAGTTATTTGTTCTTCTGCACTTGCTCTTGCTTGTAAAAACATTTGTTCAAATTTAATCTTTAATTCTTCTCGTTCTTCATCAGTAGTTACAATGTTATCAACCAAGTTGTTCACATCAACATTTAATCCACTAAACAGTTTTCCTAAAAATTTCATATCGAATTATAATTTGTTGGTACTCTATATTTTGTTTTATTATCTATATCCTTATAAGCAATTAATACCTGCTTTCTATTATCGCTAACCTTCCAACTAATATGAATCCAATCAGGGTGAGTTGGGTCTATATATTCTGTAGCATTTCCAAACTCTAAAATCAGTTGGTCAAAATCTAAATCTAAATCAAGAACAGCTTGATAAATCATTAGGTTATCCATATTACCACGCTTAACAAACTGAAGGTCTACTGCTTCATATCTACAATGTTGAGAATTAGAAGATGAACCTATTGCCTCTGAAAGCTGCGGCGACCTATAGCCACTCGTTATTCTCAATGGTGCCGATAATCTTTCACGAATCGGCTGCAAGAGTTCGGTGGCTAATAGTCGCAGTTTATATATTCCCTCTTTTGAGGGTTCGTTATCTATTCCAAGTCGTAATGCAGTATTTGACTTAGTTAGTTCGTTTAATGTAAAGTTCTTTGATAATCTCATTCAAATTTTTCTAACATTATTTTGTCTATTTCTGCTTGTATATCTTTTTTGGTTGCTTCTAGCTGCATCATTATATTAGCCTCAAATCTAATTACTTCCTGTTCATCATCAAATACAATAACAGTTGGCACAGCTTTTATTTTATACTTGTCTTGTAAATCAGGATTGTGGCATATTACCACATCTGACTTTTTGCATTCCTTTAATACTGATACATCAAAATTGTTTTCAGCGTTCCATTCACTATTAAAATGAATCACAGAAACCTGACCAAAACAAGCACCATAACAAAAAAAGAATATAGCTATTAAAACCTGTAATACATAACTTATATTCATATCTATTTATTATTTAAATTGTAAAGCCGTGTATCTATCTTATCTATCTTATCTTCTATCTTATTAAGTTGCTCTTGTTGTGATTTAAGTTGAGTTCCATTATTAAGGATAGTTTGCCTTACTAATTTGTCCTTTAATTCAAATTCTTTTTCGCTGATAGGCATTTTAGGTAGTGTTTTTGCTAATTCAACATCTGCCTTTAGTGTAAAATAAGTTGCAGATAAGGATATAGCAAACCCTATTACCATTATGATAGTTTTCAAATCAAGTGTAAATTGCGACTTTTCGTTTAGTTTCATTTGCTACAAGATTTACGGTCAGCAATTCCTTGAGCTACAATTAAGGCAATACCAACCCAAATAAGGTTAGCCATTTCGCCTTCTGATATTCCAAACATACTTGAGCAGTTTATAAAAATAAACATTCCAAAAGCATACCAGAACTTTTTACTATTTACTATTTTTTTTAAAATTTCCATATTATATTATTATAAAGTTAATTCCTAAATTAATTGTGTAATTTTCTCTATTAAAATAATTCAAGTATTCTAATTGAGTATAACAGGATAATGACCTCGTTAGCTTATAATTCAATATCAATCCATAGTCATAGTCCATACTTTCTGAACCATATTTGGTTAGTTTTTTGTTTATAAAAAAGTAATTGCCATAAGCAAGGACAAAGAACTTATCCAAATGCTTATAATAAGAAAACCCAATTACTGCTGAAATCGTGTTCTGATTCCCTTGTTCAGCAACCCATTCTTTATTGTATCGGCTTACCATATTTGCATAGTAACCTTGAAATTGTTGTGTTGTGGTTGCAACTGTATCACCATCTTGATTTGTCCACCTGTGAAAAGATTGTTCCATTCTGTCATAGTGTCCGTTGTTGTTTTGATCTATGTAATACCATTCTGACTGATAACCTAATGCGGTGGAAACACTATCAAAATCATTGTAATTTGGAAAATCTCTTTTAAAGGCGTTTACACCATAAATAGGGTGATTCCTTACAACACCGCCTATTGTTGCCCTCAGACCGCCAAAATCGTGCTTAAAACGAACATCTAATGCTTTGTAACTTAAATCTACATAGCCATTGATGCTTTCTTCTAGTTTTACAGTAAATCGTTTGCCTAAATATCTAAGCCAAATTTTGCTGTTTTCAAACTCAACACCTCTATCTTTTATTCGTTCATATTGAAACAAATACTCTAATCTATCAACAGGCGAACGGAATATACTTGCATTTTTTTCTTGTCCGTCATAGTAGAATTTAGGCTTCTTCTCAAACTTGTATCGTGATACTTTTTTGATCCCTATAAAATACCTGTAATTATCACCATCATTATTAGTGGTTTCTATTAATTCATTGTTAGTATATTGATAGGTTTCTATTGGCGACATTGTAGCGTTTATGCTTCCACCAAAATAGATTGTTGAATACTTGTAGAATTGTCCGAAAGACAATAGTGGTAATAATAAAATTAAAAGCCGAATCATTATATTGCAGGTGCTACTGAAACTGTTGCATAAACCTTCATTGTCCAATTTCCATTGAAAGCACCGCCTGACCACATTTCTAACGCTTTTCCGCTTATATCACCTGCATAAGTTCCATCCGCTGGAATAGTTGTGTTTCCACTAAAAACAAAAGTTCTGTCTGCACCCTCGTTTAGGTAAAAATCTCTTTGCCTGTCCCAATAGTTAGTTGTTCCTGATGTTGCATTATCATAACCTATATATAAATACTCGCCATTGGTTTCATTAACACCCACGTGAACACATACACAAGTTACAGCTATTGGGATTACTATAAACCCTGCACCTGGATTGAATAATCCTAATGGCGTTGAATTTAAAGCACTAACTGCTGTGCTGTCTAAAGATGCTGTTACAGTAGTTATTAATCTTTGTGCTTTTAATGATTTAGAGGTTCCTTCTGCTGAGCCTGTGGTATCGCTAATATCCACGCCCATTAATAAGTCTCTATAATCAATCGGTGTTGTTCCGAATGTTCCCTTGTCTGTTAGTCTTTGTCCTGCCATTATTTAATTTTTTAATATAATTTTTTAGCTTCTTAAAGTTTTCCAAACTGCTTGGATATGTCCTTCTTTTAACACCCATATATCGTAATATCTGCACCTTGTAAAAAACTCTTTACTCTATTGCTTCTAGGCACATTACAATCTAAGTTTATACCTGCATAATAGTTTCTTGTTGTTGGGTCTAAATCAGAACCTGTGTTGCTTGAATACTCACTAAAAGAACTTGTGTTATTTTGTAAGTAGTCAATACATCTTTGTCTGTAAAATTCTGCTGCATCTTTTGCTCTGTCCATTAACGGTTGTATATCTTCGTAGGTAGCACTTGAAGATTGATCTGTAGCACCCATAACCACGATTGCATTATTCACAAATCTTAGTCGCATAAAAGGTGCTAATTCTGCAAAGGCAAACTGAACTAATGCAGGTTGGATATATGTTTCCACAAGTGTTTTATAAGCACCTGCTAATGAACCTGCTTGTATTTCTGTCTTTATTTTAGCATCTAAATCAGTTCCAAGAATAGGTAATATATACATATCCTGTGCTAATAATATGTAAGGCATTATTAAGTTGTCATCTACCGAACCCCCTAATGCTGTGTCTTTCTTTAGGCGTGTCGCCGAAATCATTAATGTATGTTGTATCGCCAAAATTTTTTTCTTTAACTAATTAATACTTATTTATTTTACGCCTGGATAATGCCCTCTATTTGGCATATTCTCAGGTGCTATTACTGCATCTTTAATTCCTCTTGGTTTTGGTGTATATGTTTTAGGAATACTATCTGTTTTTTTATAATCATCTAAACTTTGTCCTTCTCTTAATTCTGTTCCCTCTTTTAATCTATATAGAATTACCTTCCAAGCGTGGCGGCAATAAACCCCACCTTTAAAACGAAATAAATCGTAAGGTCTGCCCTTATGCCCCAACTGCCTATTAACACCTTCTCGACTTGCTTTATCAATATCTTCTATTCTATACACAAAACCTGCTCTAGCTAATCGCATCATATTCTTGCAGAATGTTCTTGTTGATTTACTTGGTTTTCTACTCTTTTTAATATACTTAAATCGTACTCTATAAAAGGACTTGTCTAAAGCACTAGGTGCATCTTCTTTACTTCTTATTTCATCTGCGAATTTCTTTTTGTTTTCCTTAATTAAACTTTTCGCCCATTCTTCATAATCATCAATTTCGCCTTCATCTTTTTCATCTACTATTTCCCACTTTTCATCATCTATTTGTTCGCCTTGTAATTCTTCAAAAATTATATTTAAATCATCATCAGACATTTCAACTAAATCTTCACTATCTACATCTTCATTTGTAACACCTTCTTTTTCTTGATCTTCTTCTGATTGTGTTTTAGTAACTTCTAAATCAATGAAATCAGCAGGTTTAAGCGATTTAAAGTATAAATCAAGGTTTATATCATTTACTTTAAAAATCTTCTCCAAACCTCGTATTAGCGTGGATTGAAATGGGACTATTACTGTATTTGAAAAAAGTGAAAATGCGTCCCTCAGTTCGTCAGCATTGTTGCCCAAACCACCACCTTCTGCTCGTATTCCAAATAATATAGGACTTGTAACCCTGTGTCCTGCCAATATCTGATTTACAGCTTGTTTGCTCATTCCTTCCCACGCTGACTGTGCATCATTCATTTGTATAGGTTCTATTACAGGTGCTGTTTCCTTTCCATCATTAAATGTAATAAGTATTTTACCTGCATTTCCACTACCTGCAAATTTTTGATTTAATTGTCTTTCTATTGTTCTTCTTTCTTCTTCTGTCGGTACACCGTTGCTAAAGCCAACGTGCATTGAAGGTGTCATTCCACTTGTTATATTAGATAAATGAAACTGAGCAATCTCTAATTCCATTTGGATCCAATCTGTAGCTGCAACATAATCAGGTGCAAAACCATAAAATAATGCAGGGTTCTTATCTCTAATCATTAAGATTTGACTTGCATTACTTCTATCTTCTGTGCTAAATGCTCTATAAGGCGTAGGTCTATATTCACCTTTTTTATATTTAGACCAATCAGCACTATAATAATAAGTATCTACTTCACCATCTACCATTTTACCACTTCTTATATATTGTGCAGGTATGTGTTTAATCTTAGCAATTTTACTTCTATCTCGTGACCATATTACGTTCACATAGCACCCACCGAATAGCTTTAAGTCCATTGCTAGATCTTTTAAAACATCATCATCAGAATTGTGTAATAATTCCGTTAATCTTAAATACGATTCTTTTGTAGATTCTGATTCATCTACATTAGTAGCAGCTAATCCTTCACCATAGATCATTGCACCTATTGACTTAACTAAAGCACCATTGATAGCACTTCCTAAGAATAGTTCGAGCAAATAATTAGGGTATAAATTATCTTCACCAAAACTTACCCAATCTTGGTTAGATTTTTCCACTAAATGAGGAATGTTATAATGTGATAATTTTACTAGATTTAAATTCATAATTAATCATTTGTTATATAAACTGATTCGGTATCAGAATCGTTAGTTGTATATTCTGTGTATGTAACAGAAGGATTAGCATAAGCTTCGCCTTCTGCCCTAGAAGATAGGTTCATTATGCCTGTATACACTATTGGTTTTGTGTCAATATCAGCAGGTAAACCATTTGTGGTGTTTTCTCTTATTGTTACATCATAAAAACCGTAAGGAAAATCATCGTTTCCTAAATTGATAAAACCCCCACCTACTGCTCCTGTAGTTTTAATAGTAAAAATAATTTTTACATATCTATCTTTATTAGTATACTCGTATGTGGTTGGAACTATACTTTCCGATTTTCCTGTCATTTGACTTGTAAAGGTAATGATAGGTTTATACTGTATATTATCCTTGTTTTCATATTTATCGTATGTATTTACATAAAATGTGTTACTAAAACCTAATGGTGTTGTTTGAAAAGCACCTCTACTTGCTTGAATCATCTTTCTTTTTCTTTTTAGGTTTATCTTCTATAAATAAGGCATTTCTAACGCTTTCGTTTAATCTACATATTTGCTTTTGTGTTAGATCGTCTAAAGGTATTCTAATAGTGTCAATAGATTTGCCTTCCCATTCTTTTTTAAGTTTATACGCCATAGTATTTTATTATAAATATAAAAGTTAGTTAATTGTTTTTTAGTGTACAAAAAAAGGGGTAATAAAAACCCCTTTTCTTATATATATAGAGTAACGATTAAGTTCCTGGTGTAATAGTTAAAGCACTATCATCAGAAAGTCCATCAAACGGATATTTTGCATCTGCTACACTTACAGCTGCAGGAATTTGAATTAAAGCATTCTTTTCTTCTGCACCCCACTCAATAGTATATCCAGTTAAGTCACCTTTTGCCGCACCTGTTATAACTGTTCCACCTGTTACATAGCAGCCACTATCAATTCCTAATAAGAATACATTATCATTAGAATCTTGTACAAATATCTGTGAACGACTATAAGCCATTAGCCTCAATTCATTTGTCATATCGTGGTCTATCTTTTGTAGAGTTACAGATAATGCTTGTGTGAAAAATGTAGTTCCATTAGCATTGTCAGAATTTACAGTAACAGTCATACTAGACAAATTAGGCACTAAGTCATACTTAAATACTGTTGTAGCCGAACCTGATTGCCCACTCCAAGTAGCAAAACCTGCAGGGTTCATTTCTGTAGCATTGATAGTTGCAACAGCAGAAATATTATTATTGTAATTTTTACAAATATAAATAGCTTTCAAGCCACCAATGCTGTCCTTGCAGTCAATTAAACGTCCTCTTGTAATATCACAAGCCATAATTATTATTTATTAAAAAGTTAAATAAAAGGGCAGTATATTGCAACTGCCCATTTAAAGTATCTATTAAGTCCAAACAGTTGAACCATATACACCATCTGTCGCTACCGCCGTTTGTACGCCAACCGCAAAGTTCATAGTAACTCTTACGTTGTCGCTTCCATCGTATTCGTATGTTGGAATTAATCTTGCTTCAGTCCAATCCGTTGCTAGGTTAGTTCCAAATACTAAGTTCTCAGGATAAGTAAATACAATAGTGTCATTAAACATACCTGGGCATCTGTAAATTGGGTAGCCAAAGTAAGTAATATTATCTGCATTTTGATCAAACCCAAACCCAGATGTTTGACCACCATTTGTTCCTGCTGCTGCTAATGCTTGAATATAAAAACCATAAGTTTTGTTATTCATATAAAAACCTGCACCTGGTTTAGTAAGTATTCCTGAAATATCAGAAGCAGCTTTATTATAAACAGAAGCCATATCAGTAAGAATATCTGAAGCAGCTAAAGCATCAGCGAAATCTACTTCGCTAAAATCTTTCATAGCACTTGCATCTGCACCTGTTTCATCTTGAGTTCCATCATCAGATAAGAAACCTGTTCCGAAAGGTGAAGCACCTTGCCATATACCTATCTCTAATTGTGCTGCTGCTTTTCCTGCAACAACCTTTAATAAGAAATCAGAAAATTCTTGTGGTAAGTTACCATTTCTATCCATACCCTGTCCTAACCACGTTGGGAAAACGGTGCCACGGCATATTTCCTCGTTTACTTTTAGGTCAGTAAGAGTTAATACTTGTTCTGTACTTGATACACTATTCTCACTTGAGAAAGCACAAGCTGCTGCTACAATAGGATTGCTTGAAGCAATGTTATTTATAACTGCACTTTTTGTTAGACCGTCCATTGTTCTAACATAGCCTTTAGCTACTGTGTCAGGACTTCTCAAGGCAGCAGTAACATAAGGCAGAGCGTGTACACCTGCATAAGTATCACCTGTGATAGTTATGTCAAATTCACGCTTTTTTGATAATTGAATTTTATTCGCCATTTTATTTATTATTTATTGTTAATGTAATATGCTGTCCTTTCACTTACAGACAGTTTCGCTAAATCAATAGTTGAATTAAAATTAGAACCTTCAGGATTGTATTTAATACCTTCCGTTGCAGGTTCGCCACTTAGTTCTACTATTTTACCTTTAAGTTCTTCAACTTGTGTCATAAGTTCACCAATCATTTCAGAACTCATTTCTGTTTTTTCTTCTTCAGAATCTTCTTTGGTTTCTTCAGATAATTCTTCAGTTTCTTCTGCGGCTTTTTCACCAAATACCGCTTTTTCTAATTCGGCAACCCTATCTTTTAATTCTTCACAGGATTTTGCCCAATCTGCTTTCTCAGCAGGTGTTTCGCCAGGCTCATCAAATTGTTCCTCTTTAGATTCTTCAGCAACTTCTTCAGACAATTCTTCTTCAGATGCCTCAACATCTTCAGCTTCTTTTTCTTCACCTAAGTCAAGAATTTCAGATGAATCACCAATAGTCATTCTGTTGCCATTTTCCATTGTATAGCTTCCTGCTTCCAATGCTTCTGCTTCGCCATCATCACCGATAGCAAAGACCTTAGACCCAATCATAAACTGCTCATCTTCTGTAGCAATTACACGACCATCATCTAACTTCATTTCAGCGTACATTTTTACGCTATAAGATTTAGGTTCATTTTTCATTTTTAAGATATTTAAAATTTTTTCTAGTGTTCCCATAACATTAATAAATATAAAAGGGTTAGTGTTGTTTATTTCTTTATCGTTTTACTGTTCTATTTTTGATAGCTGCACAGACCTTAGCAGCAGTTTCTTTATTGCCGTATTCCTTCATTTGATCTTTCATACAATCTTCCCAAGAATACTTTAGCATAGCTTTTCTTTTAGCATAGGCAACATACTCTAACATCTTGTATTTTTTCTTTCTTTTTTTTCTTCCTGTTTTTCCGTATTCTTCTCTCATTGTAGCTGAAGCGTGGTCATCACAAGGCATATATAATTTTGCCCCATCAACAGTATGAGTATGTGAACCTGAACAACCTTTAAACATTTCAGCATATAATTGTGCTTCTTCTTTTGTTCTAAATAATGGCTCACCATCTAAAGCACCTACAGGTCTTAATTCATTTTGTAGAATAACATCTTTTATTTTACCCATCATTACTTCATCAGGACAATCTTCGCAAACCTCATCTAATATATCTTTTTCTTTAGATGCTTCAATTAATTTATCCGTAAAGTAGCCTTCTATACTGAAGCCACGAACTTCCTTGTTTTTGATAGCTTCCCATATTTCAGGATTATTTTCTGCACTTACTTGCACAAACCAAGTTCCTATTGGAAGGTTAAAGCCATACATATTAGATTTGTCGTACTTCTTGTTTTCTTTAATCCACGATTCTACGACAGTCAAACCCTTTAATGGTTCATTATGTTCAAGAGTGTGATTATTGTTGTTTAAACTAGCCATAAATAGCTTCTGTGCTTGTTTAATCGTTTCTTTAGTAAAGAATACATCATATTCTTCATTTGTTTCCTTGTCTAATCTTGGTATCTTTTTGTCAGGTATTAAAATCGCACCAATTAACTGCTTCTTTTCTTCATCTGCTTTTGCTAATGATAAAAAGTCATTATTGAAGAATACAAAGTTTTCCTCAATCGCAGGAAATTTAACAACGGAAATAGCATCAACGCCAAAATGATCTGCCGTTTCATCTATTATTAATTCTATAAGTTTTTTCTTTTTCGCCATAACACTAATAAATATAAAGTTCGTTTTTTTGTTTATAATGTAGCTTGAACATCTAGTTCTTGTTGTAATGCCTGAGCATCAGAAATATCGTTTTCTACAACATAGGCTTGTACAGGTTGCGGCTCACCTAACCCTGTAGCTTCTATTCCTTCTAAATTGGGTATAAGCCCTTCACCACCTATTCCTGACGGCATAGCAGGAACTGAACCTGATGCGTCTCCACCACCACTACCACCACTATCACCATAAGGCAATTTAGTTGCTTTAATTTTTTTAACATTCATTAGACCTGATAAAACTGCACCTGCTGCCACAGGAATACCCCAAATTGGTCCAGCACCTTCAGGCGGTGGTTTTAATGCTGCTGCTGCTGCTGTATATGTACTAATTAAAGTTTGTCCTATTGCTAATGCTTTACCTGCTTTACTTTCTTGACCAAATACAGAAGCTATTTGCCCCATAGTATTAGCTACTATATCTAATTTTTGTTGTGCTGCTAGTTTTTCTGTTTTAAGGTCTAAAGCTGCTGCTGCTTTAGTTGCTTTATTTAGATCTTTTAGGTTTTTCTTTCTAGCAGCAGTCATTCGTTTACCTATTTCATCTTCTACATTTACTCTTTCTTGACCTGTTGTTTCTAATACTACAGCAGTTTCCACATTCGCATCTCGCCACTCTTTCTCTTTGTTTATTGCCTCTTGCTTTATGGCATTTATTTTATTATTAAGTTCTATTTGTTTAGTGGTACTTTCACCAACAATATCTGCTAAAGCTATTTCTAATTCTGCTAATTTATCTAAATCTTCAGGCATATTTTCACTTATAGCCATCTGCTCTTTCTGTATTCTAACTGCTTCTTCAGCATTAAATATCCTTTTTTGTAATAAATCATTTTCTATTTTAAATGCTTTCTGGGCTGCCGCTAACCTTACTGCTTCGCTTTTAGTAACATCTTCTGCCACTAATTTTAATTGTTCAATTTCTGCCCTTCTTTGTGAGGTTTCTACTCTTAAATCTCTTTCTGAATCTCTTAATTTAACTGATGCTTTTGCCAACTCATTAGTAAGCCGTATGTCATTCTTTATTTCTTCACCTATTCCAACAAAGGTGTCTTTTATATCTTCACCTGCACCTTTAAAATCACCTTTAAAAACCTTAAGTATAGCACCACCAAATTTTGCAAATCTATCTGTTATTACTTTAAATGCTGAACCAACCGTTGCTAAAGCCACCTCTAATTGTTCTGCACCCTTTTTAGTTGTTGTAAAATAAGCAGCTACAGAACCTAAAGCCACTACAAAAGCACCAATCCCTGTTGCTATTAATCCTGCTTTAATTGACTTAAAAGCCAACCCTGCGGCAACTTTCATTCCTTTAAAGTTTTGCTTTAAACCACCAACAGTCATACCAAAAACGCCCATACTATCTATTAGGTCTTTCTGCTCTTTTTCAGTTTCCTTCATTTGAGCAAGTCGCTTCTTTTCTTCCGCAGTTAGCTTTTTAATACCTTTTTCAGCTTCTTTAGTATCTGCTACATATTTTACTGTTTTTACTAGTGGCATATTAATCTTATTATTTGTTTAAACATTCTTCTAAAACTTGTGTGATATTCTTCCATACCATAAGCGAAGTCTAATTCCCTTCCCTTATATTCTACTAACTGTAAATGATCAATAGATGGTATTATTATCTTTGATGTTGCTTCTATGTATTTTCTTAATTCCATATTAAATCGCTAAAATTCATTAATCTTATATTTCCACCTTTTTGCCAAATCGCCCAATTGGTGTTGAAAGGTGAGCTTAAATTGTTGAGCCTTTGAACTGTTATATCAACTGTTAGTGTCCACGCTTTTTCTGTGTCTGCTTGGCTATCATCTAACCCAAACCGCAAACCCCCATTTGTGCTGTTTGTATCAATATACATAGTTGATGTAGTTGACAAAGACGTATCTTTTATTGACCACTCTAAAACACCACCAGCATTTCCAACTTGAGTAGTCAGACCACCACTAACAATAAAGACTGTATTGTAGCTAAAGCTTTCTGTTGTTCCAACCACATAAGTTGCATTTGTTCCACCCACAATTGTTGTAACACCCTTCACAGAAATCATCACATTTGAATCATTTGGAAGGAATATTGTGTCTGCATATTTATCATTCTCAGGATAAGCATAACCCCTTGTTGTTCCTGTTGTGTTTCCAATTAATATCATTCTGTGGTTTTCACCTACAACACTTGGCGTTGAAGCATATTTGTTTTTGTATTTAATCACTATATCATCACCAAACTGAGGAAGTAAAGGCTTACTAGACTTTCCCCTATCACCACCAGCTGTTAGTGGTATATTTAATCCACCTAATTTTCCTGTTAGCATTGTCTTAAGGTTGCCCTTATTAAACAAAGCTAAAGGCGATTCTAGTGACCTCATTTGCATAGGTAAACTACTTGCATTTGCAATACAAGGATAAAGACCTTGATCCGCGTATAAAGATGCCGCAGTCCAAGAAAACCCACCAGCGGCTTCACAACACGCTGTTGGTGCATATAAACCAGCATAAGGTGCTGTTAATTGTGGTGTGCAACCAACATCAGATGAAGGGCACCAAGTTAAGAAAAAGAAATAGTTGCCAGAATTTACATAGTCACAATTCTGAGGTAAAGCAACAGCATCATCAGTCTTTTTAAGGAACGTGACTTTTGTTGAAGCCTTTGCACCTACTTGGTAATTCTCTATTGTTTGAATACGCCACCACGTGTCTTTTATAAATACTTCATCATTGAATTTAAAGTCCAATATATCAGCCGCATCTAGGTTTAGATGTGCTTCCATTATTCTTGCTTCTGTGCTGTATATTGAATCTAAATAGTTTTTCCAATATAAAAAGAACAACGAGTTTTTCTCTAAGTCAAAACCCAAACTAGGTTGATAGTTAAATATTTCTACTTCACCACACATTGGAACGCTATTACCCCAAAACAAAGATTTATTTGAAGTAGAAAGAGTATAGGTATCTGTTGAAGCATCTGGTGTTATATCATAAGCTGTGCAAACAGGATAGGTTGTAAAACTATGTGCTGTTGTCACACCTGTTGTTGGAACAATTCTATGTAGATGAATTGTTTTAGCAGAACCGTCAAATCCTCTTATGTCTGTTGGTGTTCCACAATAATAAAATAATTTTGGGTTTGTTTCTTCTAAAGAGTTGTCATATCCTGTATCACTTTGCTTATAGGTAAGCTCATATTGTATTGCAACATTTCCTAAGTGTGTGCTTTCTTGATTTGCACCACTTGTAAATATTTTTTGATTTATGTATGGTGAAAATATAGATTCATTTTTAAGTTCACCTGTGGCAAAGTCATTACCACCCCCTTCATTTTCTGAATAGTATTTTCCATAAACATTGTCTTTAGGTGAATAATCTTTAATGGTTTTGTTTAAAAGGTCAACGTCTTCTAGGTCGGTGAAATTAACAATTCTTTTTTGAAGGCTTGTTGTGTCTTTTACAATTACTTCTTTTGACAGATCTATTTTTTCCGTCCAATCTTTTATTGTTCCCAAGTCAAAATAGTCATTGTATGGTTCTATAATTATATTACTAGGGTCATTAGGGTCTTGAACAATCACTAAATTAAACCTTTGAATGATGTCTTTTAAAAATGCTTTCTGTGTGATTTCATCATCTATGCAAGAAGGAATTAAAACTTCTTGATTGTATTGAGAAGGATTATACGGCACCCAATTACAAGTAATAAAAGAATAACCTAGAATGTTCCCATTGTTATATGTTTGTATAAATTGTCCGTCAAAAAGATTAAGAGAAGATGTTCCGAAAAAACTTTGCTGCTTCATTGCTGGTGGCTGAAGCTTAAACCCAACCCTAACGCCTAGTGGTATTCCTTCTAAAGAAACTGTTGTATTCCATTGTCCAGCACCTGGTGTGACCTCAAAAGAACCACCCGAACCCAAGTCCTCACCTGTGTCCACATTATACCTTGTAATGTCAATATTAATTACGCTAGAACCACAAACAGGCATAACATTAGTTCTGTCAGCCTCACCACGAAGAAGAACCGAGTCCATACTATAACTTTCCCTTAGTATTCCAAACCCATTCCAAACATCATTAGCATCATCAACATCATCTTCTGCTTGAAAGTCAATTGGATCTGGTTGAATTGCGTTTGCCGCATTTGTGCAATTATACGAGTTGTTTGAACTAAATGGATATTGCATTTCGTCACCCAAAGGATTACTAGACCACCCTGTCGTGAAGCCTGGTGTGGGAGAATTTTCTGTTCTTGCTATCAAATACCCACCTTCTGCTGGTAAAGTTGGACTAGGCACAGGCAAAACACTTGTTCCTAGTTTGTTTCCAAGTGTCATATATAGTTTGCCAAAATATGAGCCGTCTATAAAGTTAGATGTATATGAAAAACCAGCTCTTGCCATTATTTTATTAATAAGCTCTTTTAGTTGTATAGCTGGTCTAAGCTGGTCTATATTGACAGTTAAATTCCAAATCTCATAAATGCCTTGTCCGAAATCAAACGAAGCATTAATATTGTCTATGTCTGTTTGTGACATATCTAAAAACCTATTGCTTCCGTCACTAAAGTAAAAGTTTGGTTTTGTTGCTGTAAGTGGATAAACAATTTTTTGAACACCAGCACTAGAATCTCGCAATGAAACACCACTTGTGTTTTGAAAGCTCGAAGAACTACCGTCCCAAGATGCTTTTATATTTGCTTCTGTATATAGGTGGTTTAGTTCATCGCTATAACTTCCATTGTCTTCTAGGTAAACATCACGCAATTTCTTCTCGCCAATAGCAGTAAACAAATCGCTTGTATTAGACATTAAGACAACCTCGTATCTTTTCGCTTTTTGATATACCGCTTTTAATTGGATATATCCCTCAAATTGAGGAACAGTTCCAACATATAAGGTTGCATTGAATTTTGTTTTAGTATTAAAAACTAATGTGTCTAAATTTACATTAAACCAATTTTGAAAAAAGTCGTTGTTCTTGTCAGTAAAAGGAAGTTTAAATGTTTGAGAATAACTTGCTTTTCTTGTTTCTGGTTTTTTAACATCTGAAAACCTAAAGTTCAAAGAAACATTAGGTGCTTTTTCTAGATCTAAATTATAAGCATCTTCTACTGTATCTGATGAAGTTGGAATCCTATATGCAACAAGTCTGACGTTCATTATGAGTTGGTGTTTAGTGGTTGACTATATTCTATTGTTATAGTGTATTGAATCAGCTTATTATTTGCTATTGTTTTTCTAATAAACTTACTATCCTTTATTGTTACAGGAACAGTATATGTTGTCGCTGTTCCGTCTTGCACAACATCAACTTTTGTTGAAACCAATAAGCTTTCTAATAGATTGGCTTCTGCTTCATTTAAAAAATCTGTGTTTATAGTTTCTGTTACTCTTGCTGATGTTTCTCTTACTTCAATGCCGTTTTTAAAGGTATCATATTCAAACAAAACCCTTCCATACTCCCCTATCATAGTTTCATAGGTGTTTCTTTTTATATCAATTGTTTGTGTTGATTTCATTTTAAAATTAAAGTAATCATAACACCCCTTGCTATTACGCCACGCTAGCCTTCTAATATCAAACCCTTTGCAGTTGTCATCATCTTTTATAAAATAATAAGTGTCAGATTTTGCAGAACCACCAGAAGTTGAAGAAGCGTGAACACTATAATACGCCCACCCAGAATTGTTTGAAGGTCTATGCGCATTGCTTCCACCGTCATTATAAGCCTCTAAGTTAGCAGGACCACAACCAAAATAAATTAGTCTTTCGATATCTGAATTAACCTCACCACTAGCTGTCAGTGGGTTAGCACCACCATTTGAATTTTGATTTATAAACTCATAAGAACCTATTGATGTTGCTGGCTTACTAAAATATTCTACCTTCCAATATTTACCAACACTTTCAAAATCAGTTTCGCCATTAATAAATGCGATTGTGTGGTAGTCCTTAGTTCTTACATAGTTTCTGTAAACAAGTGTTGTGGGTGAATTTATAAAATTCGGCTTTTGGTATGACTTTTCTATATCACTTAACACCTTACTACTAGTGCCCACCATTCTATATCCTTCAAATGCAGTTCCTTGAAAATATGTTGTTCCCCTTGCTGTTCCTAAAGGAAGTGATGCTTCTATATAAAAAAGTGTGCCATTTATAGCACCACCTGTTTGTTCTATTGGCGGCTGACTTGCTGATGAAGAATATTCTTCATAAACTCTAACATATATTTTTTTTATTTGGCTTGTATTCATACTAAAGATATAACTTGTATTTGCTTCACCTACTGTGTGAATACTGCTTGACGAAACCCCACTTACAGCTCTTTGTGTTTCTAGGTGTGTGTTTATTATATCTCTAACATCAAAAAGACATTTAACATTGGTTACACCACTTACAGCCGCACTTTTTCTTTGCTTTATTTTTGCTAGTAATGCTCCACTAACATCTGTTTCCCTTATTTCCATTATAAACTTATAATAAAACAATCCAGATATTGAAGATTTGTTTACCATATAAGGAACTATTGGCGTCCAATTAGTTATAACAGGCGTTTGAATTGCCGCTTCAATTGGGTGTTGTGTAAATGTTAATGCCATATCTTAATCTTTAAATGTTTGTTTTAATTGCACTTCTAAATCATCAGCAAATGCTTGTAGTATTTTATTTTCTTGTTTTTTTAATTGTGTTGTAAATGGTCTTGTAAAGAATTGTGTTCTTTGTAAGCCTTTTTGATATATTGCTCTTTGTATAAGAAAACCAAAGCTTTCATTTGTAATAAATCGCCCCTTTTTACTTCTACCCTTTAATGATTTATTTTTGATCCAATTAATCAAAGGTTGTCTTGGTGGCATTTTCGTAGAGTATTTAAAAGGACTGCCTTGTCCTCTCATTTTACCACTACCTTTAAAACCACCTGCACCTCTTACACCTTCATCTACAAATTGCCAATAGTCTTCTGCTCTACCAAATTCAAATTCTAAGGTTACGCTATCTTTACTGCTTGTAACTAAATAATCAAATTGATTATATAGGGTGTTTTGTCTTGTTGTCTTTTTCTTCTTTTTAAGAATACCACGCCCTTCTTTAACTACGCTTCCACCTAGTTTTTGTAATGATTGTATAGTGTTTTTAAATTCCATTATGAATTAGGGGTTACAGGAACAATACAAAGATTGTTAGGATTATTTACTTCCATACTAATGGTGGCAGACCAACCTGTCAAAAGGTTATCGAATCTTGCTGTAAATGGTTCTGCTGATATTGGCAATTCTAAAACCACCTCACCATCAACCCAGCTTGTTGAATATAAACTTCTGTGAAATTCGCTTATAACATCTTGTAGTATATTTAGGTTTTCGCTTAATGTATCTATCCTTCCTAATCGTTCTTTGTTGGGGGCATCACCTATTTCTTCATTGATCATATCCAAAACATAAATAGTAAATGAATAAGTCATAACGCCCTTGTCTATTGTAGCTGTGCCAGGTTCTGCATATAGAATAACATAATCAGTAGCACCAAGTTTATTAATATCTACCTCGTCCATAAAGCCACTATGAAAGCTATTTATTTCAAAGTGTTTTTCTGCTATTGTTTCTAAATATCCAAGTACGTTTCTAAAACTTATCATAATTATTATTTTGCTTTGCATTATAATCTTGAGTATATGATAAGTAAGTCAATACCTCAAGTATAGGCAATCTAGTTATTTTTTCTATGTCTAGTATGCTGTTAGATAAGCTATAAAGAATGTTGTACCAACCCCATTTGGATTGCATTGTTACACCTTTTGCTGTTTCGTTTCCTGTGCTTGTAAATAGCTGTGCGAAATCTTCGCCAATTTTTCGCCTAAAGTCAAAAAAAAACCCAAGCCATTTAATGCTATATCCATTGGACAATTCTTAAATAATTCTTCTTTAAATTCATCAGGGTTATAGCTTTCTATTGCATACCTTCCACCTCGTTTAAATGAAATAGGTCTATATAAAATACTCATTATAATATGTAAGTTTTCAATGGGTTCTTTACAATATGATTCTAAGTCTATATATTCACCTGTTGTTATATTACTAAGGTTAGGACAGAATCCATATTCCTGTTCATTAAAAGTAAACCTCTTTCTAAATTCTTCTTTATCAGGCTCAGTATCTATTAAGTTCTTAATGATACCCATTATCTCTAATAAGTCCTTGTAAGCCATTTTCTTAACTATAAATGGACTTGTGTTACATAATAAAGCTAAACTCTTTACAACCTTGTTTTTCTCACTTCCTTTGCCCTCTTGTATCTTTACATATTTCTGATAAGTTTCTATCGTTATATCTGCCCACTTATCAGGTATTGTTAATTTGACCTCTTTCATTACTAATAAATATAAAAGTTAATAATTTGTTTTTCATTACAATATATAGTATTTACCTGAATGATTAACACTAAGTTTATTTAAACATAAATATCTTGTTGCATCAATTAAATGGTCATTAATCTTAACAGGTGTATTTAATACATCACCATTTTTATCTGTCGCCCATTTATATCCTCTAAATTCTTTGATAGCATTTAAACTATCTTTAGTTATATGCAGCTTATATCTTCTCATTATATCAATCCCTAAATGTATTCCTGCACCTTTCTTAGCAGGTTTTATATTGAATCCTTGTCTATATATTTCTTCAATCGTTTTGGGTTCTGCTGAATCGCCTATTATTTCTGATTGTCTATCTATTCTAAATTCCCTTAGCTTATTAGCTAAATCAGTATTCGTTAATCTCTTTTCATAAAGCATTTCCTTAATGTATAAATTGTCATCAGATTGATATACTGCAACTAAAGCACTTGGACTATTAGTAAACCCAAAATCTAATCCATATCCAATTAATCTTCCTTGCACTTCATCTACTAATTCAAACTTCCTGAATATCATTGTCTGAACAGAACCAATTTCACCTAAGCCGTAAACTTGCCAATAGTCAGGGTCTAGGTCTTTTAATCTTTCTATTTCTGCTACAGTATCATCATCTAAAAAAGGATTAGCTAAATATGTTGATTTAATAAAGGTACAATCTTCACGAACTACTACTTTATCATATATCCAAGAATAAGGGTCTGAAGGGTTGTAATCTAAATATATCTTTTCTGTTGTTCTTAATATAAGCTGCTGCCAATCTTCATAAGTAAATTCATTTGCCTCGTTTAGCCATAAGCAGTTACGCTTCCTACCACGAATCTTTTGTGGTTGATCCACAGAAATAAATTCTAATAGGTTTCCATTAAGCTGATAAGATAGTTCTGATTTATTGTGCTTTTCTTCAGTATATAAATCTAGTTCTTTTAGAATCTGAAGCATATCTCTATATGCAGTAGCTTTTAATGCAGGTAATGTTTTACGGCAGATAGTATATGTTTTGCCTGTATCTTCTAAGCATTTAACTATAAATAATTGAGCAAGAGAATAACTTTTACTAGACCTTGTTCCACCTTGTAAGCAGGTTATTCTAGTATCTGAATTGTATGCCTTATGGAATACATTAGTTGTTTTAATCTTTGCCTGTGTCAATCACTTCAATTTTTAATTCTGTTAATGCTTTACCGCCACTTGTAATATCTAGCTTTTCTGCATAACCTCTATCTCTTGCTTTTGATTTTAAATAAAAGATTATACTTGTTTCTTTACCTTTAGATATATTCTTTATTAATTCGCCTTCTACATAATCTATCTGTGCTTCTTTAATATCTTCTACTGCTTTAGCAAATTCAGCATCTTCTTTCATATATCTATAGTATGTGCTTCTGCTTATATTACCTGCCTTTTTACAAGCGTGATATATTAGTCCTTGTGTTTCTGCTAATGCCTTTAATAATTTCTCTTTTTTATTGTGTGCCATTTGTATTATTTAAAGTGGTAATATATGGACTTAATTATTATTTTAATTGCTTCCACGTTTACCATTATTATTGTTCTTATTTGTAGATAAATTCTTTTCATATAAAGATTTTATTTTCTTTCTAAATTCTTTTACTTTCTTTTTGGTGTCTATTTTTATTAACCACATTTCTTTGCTTTTTGTCCTGTAAACTGTTCCCATCTTTCTATAATTACATCACAGTATTTAGTATCTAATTCCATACCATAACATATTCTATTTGTTTTTTCACAAGCTATTAATGTTGAACCACTACCTAAATACAAATCTACTATTATACTTAATCCTTTACCCCATTTATTAAAAAACCATTCTGTTAATAACATTGGTTTCTGTGTTGGGTGAACTCTTTTTTTGTCGTGTTCTTTTTCCATTCCAAATATTCCTGCCCATTTAATTCTAGCTATTTCTCTTTTATGTTTGTTTTTGCTCCAACACATTTCAAAGCAACTTCCATACATTTTATCAGCACTTTCATCTAGTCTTTTATCCCAAACTATCCAACTTCCATTATTTTTATTTTCTATATATTCTGCAAAATAATCTGCACCCCAAATAAAAACCTCTTTGCAATAGTCAAAATTCTTAAATATAGTAGTAATTAATTCAGGTTTAAAATCATTGTTATCTCCAATAACTTTATTATATTTGTTACCACCTTTTGAGCCTTTAAATTTAGAATTCATATCTGTATAATCAGTATCTAAATTCATCCCATAAGGGGGATCAGTAAACACCATATCTGCCTTTTCTCCATTCATTAATTTATCAACATCACTTTCTTTTGTGCTATCTCCACACATTAATCTGTGTTTTCCTAGTTGCCAAACATCACCAAGTTTAACTCTGCTTTCTTTTACTTCTGGAATATGGTCATCTTCTGTATTGCCTTCTGTAATTTTATCAATGTTAATATCTAGGTCAATATGTTTAAAACCCCAATCTACTAAATTATCTATATCAAATTCATTAGCTAAAATATCCATATCAAATTCTCCTGTATTTTTATTTAATCTAATGTTTAATTCTCTTTCTTCTTCTTTACTTAAATCTAATACTACACAATCAATTTGTTTGTGTTTTAATTCCTTGCATATTTTATATCTTTGATGACCACCTATTATTGTAAAATCTTTATTAGTAATAATAGGATCAACTAAACCAAATTTCTCTATTGATTGTTTAAGGTCTTTATACTGCTTTGTGCTTATCTGTCTTGGATTATAAGTTGCAGGTTTTAATTTATTTATTTCTATTAATTCTATATTCATTTGTTAAATCTTTTTTCGTATTCTATTCTAGCATACACTTGGTGGCATACATTCTCTAAATGTTTTATGCGACAGAACATATTAAATGAACTATCTGATTCTGCCTTGTTGTGGCAATCTCTACACAAGCCCATTAGGTTTTCTATATAATCCTTACTCTTGCTACCACCCATTGCTCTTGGGTTTAAGTGGTGAATGTCTACTGCTCTATCCTGCTGACACATTTCGCACATAACAAAGTCCTGTTCGCCATAATCAAAAAAATCCATATAGACCTTAGTGTGTTTCTTCATATTTCTTTTTTCTTATATGTAAATCATCACTATGTATTTTTAAAATAAACTTACTGCCACAGAAATAGCACGAACCTTCTTCAATTAAACTCATTCTAATACAGCTACAACAGAATCTGAATGTTTGACTTTTATTCTTCATTTTTACAACTATTTACATATACCTTTGCTAACTTCGCTAATGTTTGCTGAACACAGCTACCACAATTACTTGGTCTTTTATTTGAATTAAATACTTTGTTATATAAATTAACCAATATAGCTTGGTCACTTCCTGTTATTGTTCCACTTTTTAATCTAGGCAATACTGATTCATATATAGATAATTCATCTTCTGTAAATGGTCTAGCGTATGGAAACATCTTGTTTAATTTTTGTTTCCTTTCTTCGCACCCACAATCATCACCTAATACCTTCTTTGCAACCTTATCTATTCCTGTTGCTTTTAATACCTTCTCTACGCTGTCGCCTAATCCTTTGCTTTTTACCATATTGCTAAAATTAATAAAATTAATATTATAACAACAACACCACCCACTATTACATTTGCCAT
>VTLG01004389.1_pt1 | contig 22851 bp, 42 predicted proteins | sample 4694571 | NCBI WGS metagenome assembly VTLG01 (sample SAMN12604809, study PRJNA352737) | marine metagenome | biome: ENVO:00000447; feature: ENVO:00000209|ENVO:00000569|ENVO:01000036; material: ENVO:00002151; isolation source: viral sequences binned using virsorter ...
TCTTTAATATATCTCTGTAGTTCTCTACGTTCTTCCTTCTTCATTAAAGGTTCTTCATCAGGACGTAGATTACCACATACATCTTCGACTAACACTCTAGCCAACTGCTCCCAACTATCACAACCTGTATGAGCATACTTTAAATTAAATATATCTTCGGAAAACTTTGAACGAAACATTGGGTTCATATTGGATTTAAATGTCATCTATTATAACCTTTATTCTAGTAATATCTATACCGTCAATACAATCTTTTATTGCATTAGAGATTAAGTCTTTTAACTCAGACTCTAATCCTGTTACTCCATCAGCAGGCAAGAATGAAGCATCCTTATCTACATCAGCAGTTATTCTAACAAATACTATCACTGGAAGTATCTCCATATTTTTCGTACTCTTCAAGAGTAACTTCTTTTATTAATCTTTCAAGATACCACTGTGCTTTTTTTAAATCTTTTATTGGCTCACCTTTATAGTCAAACCTCCAAAGATACTTCATTACATTACCTTGTAGATAGAATTTAAAGTTTGGCCCTGTAGCTGCCTCGATTGCATCAATACACTCTACACCACTTTGATTATAATGAGGTGGATGATTTACCATATCAACTGTCATTAGTGTAACCTCTTTGAAAAGTTTGCATAAATTATATTACCGTCTATATTTTTTACTTTCTCAATTGGTTTCAGTTCTACCTTACCATCACCAGTAGATTGAGCGACTGCATTCTGTATAGTAGCTTCAAGCATCATAGTAATACTGTCACCAATTTCTAATAACATCTCATGGGCAGGACTACCTACTAAATCATCAGATGTAAAATCTCCTACATATAAACTTATAGTTCGTGTGTCTTCATCGTAATTACAGAAAATAGAGAATGTATTATCGGGTACTGTAACCTGATGTATTACTTTTTGTTTTTTGTCATCGAACACGTTAGTATCTCCAATAAATCTTCAGCATATACTAATGCTAAAGGTTGTTTCCTATCACCTTTTAGTATAGCAATAGGTTTAGTATTCTTAATTAGGTTTCTTTCAGCCTGTTCCAATGCCTCGTATACAGAAAAAGAAGATCTAGATTTACACTCAACTGTCCAAGGAAATAACTTCCTTGCTAGTGGACTTAGTCCTATGTCAGGTCCATTAACTCCACCAGGGGTAGAGGTAACATCATCCTTCTCTATACCTTTTAGATTAGAATGTAGATAGTCACGTACCCACTGCTGAAGTCTTCTTCCCTTTGCCTTCGCAGAAGAAACTTTAATCCTTGAAGACCGTGTAGTAGTTGTACGCTGTTGCCGATTTCGACCTTGGGTTTTTCGCATAAACTAGATTAGGCCAACAGGTATATCTAAAACTACAGTATGTGCAAGTCTTATGTAGCTTTCTATTACCTGTTAGCTTCCTGTAAAAGGTTTCGGGTTCATCCTCAAAGCATCTTTCAAAGTTAGTTTCATCAGCCTCAAGGTACTTAGTTATTGTATTGTTTATCTTAGTGGTGTACTGATCTTCATCATCAGGGTCAGCAGGAACTACCTTCATTTCTCCTGACTCTTTGTTAATTGCAATCCAACCACCAGCCTTTATGTCTGGCGTTTCTGTACGTTCTGCTTTGGTGTATCCATATAGTTGTTCCAGATACCCAAAGTCATCATTATCTTTCAACGCTTGATATGACTCAAACTTCTTTTCAAAAGCAAACTTAGATGCACTCTTGATATCCCAGAGAGAGTATGAGTTACCATCACGAATGATTAGATCAAGTTCCCCACTGATATCCCCTGCTTCAGTATTGAGTAATACTCTTTTGTTTAGATCTACGATTTCAATCCCTGCTGCAAGTAGCAATGCAACTGCTATTACTTCAGTCATATCTCCGTAGAGCATCTTAATCTTAAACGAGTTTACCTCTGGTAGTTTTTCCCATCCCAATTTTTCAGCGTGTAACTGACAAAATGGTTTACCTACTTGAGACATAGAAGGTAGCCTAGCTCCTCCCCTTCTCTTGAAGTTGAATTTTCCTAGCTTGTTATTAAACATCTGACTAGCCCTGAATATAATATCATCAGGGATCTTTGGTTCATTAGCTAGGAAGTCTTCAAGCCTCTCAGCAATACTAGTTACCATCTATGATATCACTAAAGTCATCTTCAATAGCACTTGATGAGTTCTCTCTCATCTTAGTAGCGACTTGCTCATTCTCTTTCTTAACCAGATCAACAAAGCTAGTTATGTATTCCTTTGATTCATCTGTAAGAGGATGCATCTTAGTTAGCATAGGTTGATACTTCAGTACAAACCATTTGTTAGAACCTCTTTTCTCTAACTTGAATGATACTTTCATATCAAAGTTTAGTGGCATATACTGTTGTTTAATCATACCACCCATGACCTTACTAACTTCCATGAAGTTTGATGGTCCTAGTTTCATACGAAAAGGAACATCTTCTATCGTTACCTTCTCTTTAGATCCTGCAACCACTGGATCATCCATTTTAATTAAACCAAATATGTGACGATACAGTTTAACTTTAGTTGCATTAGCATATGCTACAGGATCTATACCTCGTAGCTTCTCCTTCTCCTTAGATGGTATCCATCCACACTTATCACCACCATGCCAATCGAGTGCAGTATCAGAGAACTTCTTGAAGTGCTGAGATATATTAGTAAACTTCTCTTGATCTGGATCAAACACTGAAGTCTGCATGGTATCTAAGAACACTCTGAAGTATGTATTCTTACCAAACACTTCTCCGTATTCGGGATGAGATAAAGCAATAGAAGGTGATGGTACATCTACTAGTTCCTCACCAACCTCTACTGAACTATCCTTGTTTATCCTAGCCCTTGCTAGTGTTGGGCCTTGATCCATTGTGGAATATAGTGCAGCCAACTGGTCTGCATTAGTTACATCTAATGTTGCTAAATCATTCATATTTTTTACCTTTCAAAAAAGAATCCCTTATATCACAAAATCACTTGTTTGTCAAGCACAATCTTCTTGTTCCATCCAGTTTTTTCCTTGAGACATCTCAACCTCAAGAGGTATATAGTCTGACAAACCAAACCTTTTCTTAGCTTCAGCTTGTGCATCAACCAAACAACCTGGTGCAACTGACTTGACTATCTCTAACTCACTTGGATGAGTGTCTATCAATACACTATCATGTACTGTGTTAATCACTACACTTCTAAGATTCATCTCCCTTAGTTTGTTGAATAATAATATTACGCCTAGTGGTACTATCTCTGCTGTAGCTACTGACTGAACTGGATAGTTTACTATCTGAGTTTTAAACGTAGCCTGACCTGACATATTTCTCTGGCAATCAGGGAAACTAAACTGTCTACCAGTAGCAGTGGTAACTACTTTGTGCTGGATGGCTTCGTTTTGTAACTGCTCATGCCATTTAAATATGCCTCGATACTTGTTGAAGAACTCTTTGAAATAGGTTCTCTGAGCAGTTGTACCTTGAGTTCCCCCATACAGAGGACGGAAGGTGGAAGCTTTTGCTGGTCCTCTTTCAGTAGGCTCTCCATTTTCTGTAAGGACTTTGGCAGTGTAGGCGTGAACGTCAAAGCCAGACTCGACTTCTCGTTTAACTGTTTCATCAGTTGCGAGTATTCCTGCAACCCTAAATTCAAGTTGAGAGTAATCAATTTCGACAAGTGAACCTCCTTCAAATCTACTAACAAATGCTTTTCTTACAGGGAACAGTCTACCTTTAGGCATATTCTGTAGATTAGGACTGCTACTACTTAGTCTACCAGTTGCTGTTATGCATTGATTGAAGTTAGCATGAAGCAAAGCATCTGATTTAATGCCCTTCCGTATACCCTCGATAAAGGCAGACCTGTATGTTTCGATTGCTGATAATCTTACTATGGATTCCAAGAACTTCTTAGCTTCTGGATCAGTGACTTCATTTAGTAGTGTAGTCAATGTATTCTTATCTGTTTTAAATCCACCTGCTGAAGCTAGTGATACTCTTGGTGAGATATTTAATCCACCTCTCTCAGGTAAGTTTTCATAGACTACCCCCTTACCTAAACAGTGTGGACACTTGGTAGCTTTCTTAAAGTTACTACCATCTTTCTTTACCTTGTAGTATTCTCCTCTGCCATCACAAGCTGCACACTTTACAGCCCTGACTTTGTGTGATCTTTTGAAACATTTTGTTAAGACATTACGAAATGATTTTATGTCTATATTAGGTCTAATAAGTGTCTTACCCCTAGCATCTACACCAATGTTCATCTCATCCTTCCAAGTATTTTTATCAACTAACTTGCAGGAATATATAACTTGTGAGAGTTGTTCTGGCGAGGATAGGTTTACTTCTAGATCACCCATTAGATCCCTGACCTTCTTATTGAGATAGGAATTTAACTGTGCTTGCTCTTGCTCATACTCAATATCAACTTGTTCCAACACCTGTAGATCTATAGCCATACCTGATCTCTCTATGTCAGTCAGTACACTACAGAACTCACACATTAGATCTCGTATAGGGATCAGAGATTTGTTTTCACTTCTCTTAAATCTCTTTTGTTGCTTCTCAAATACTTCCGCAGTAGACATTACATCGTAGTATAAATACTTTTTCTGATCTTCTTCAGACATATCTGAGTAATTCAAACCTTTACTCAATGCATCACCAAGCAAACTTTGTTTACGAATAACTTTATATTTCTCAGATAAAGCATCTAATGAGAGCTTACTTCGTATACCCTTGTTCAATACATATTCATTGATCATAGTATCTATGACTTTGTTATTGCACTCAATACCTACTTCACGTAACCATGCTAAATCAAACTTAGCATTGTGTGCTACGATGTATGTGGCTTCATTTATTGCTTTTTTAAATTCATAAAGATAATAGTTATCTATAGGAAATTTCTTGATATATACAACACCATCACTACTCCATATAGGTGAACCATCTAATGCTCTGAATGTATACCCTATTGCTACAAGAGTGTTATCTTTGTTGTAAGGTGAAGGATCTTTTCGATCACCATTTAAATCCACCTCTAAATCTATAACTAATGCATAGTCTTTCATCGCTTCATCTCCGCAGCCTGTTTGTCAAGCATACGATCAACGACACTACGATCTCTTCTTACAGCTTTTAATGTTTGTCTGCTGACATTACGCCTTTGACCTTTAGAAACATAATGACCTCCAGACTTCTTTCTCTTTGGCATTGTATACCCCTATCTATAAAATATATGATCACCGATTGTAACTATTTTCTCAAGCTTTTTCCAACCTGGATCTACATAAGTCGCGTGAAAATATGTAGCATCATCTACGACTTGAATGTTTCCGTAATTACCATGAACGTATTTGGCTATCTCCACAGACTTCAGCCAAGCTTTTCTATCTTTCGGTGTGTCTGATTTACCATCGCAATACCAGCTAAATTCACAACGATGCTTTATTGGATAAGTCTTTTTCCATTTGTATGTTGGGCCTTGCTTAACCACTGAACAGATATCGTTAGGCCAACGTGGATCTGCAACACGGTTGAGTGTCACCTCTGCAATAGCTATCTGACCTATGGTAGATTGATCACGCGATTCAAAGTAAATATTCTGAGCTAGGCACGTTAACGCTGCACCTATAGCTAGTGTAGTAGCTTCTAACATTATATTATATCCTTATATATTATTATATATTATTATATTATATATATTATTATAGTATTTCCCAGAGTTGATAACTCAACCACTTATCATACTTTTTAATGTTTGTCAAGTAAAAAATTAATCTACATATCTACTTATCTCAGGCTCGATACGAACTGTAGCCCTTCCGTGTCTCCCTCCTAGTTTGTTTTTAGAAACGTGTAAGTATCTCAAGAAGTTATCCTCTCCACTATCTGTTTGTTCTTTACCTATACCAATAATCAAATCAGCTTCTGCTGCCTTGCCTATCTTTGAGTTAGCCATCTGAGTAAACCTCAGTGACGTTCTACCATCGGCTGTAGCATCTGCTTGTGATACTGCAATCAAAGCTAGGTTATGCTTCTTAGCTATGTATCTAGACTTGCGATACACCTCGCTCAGTCTTAGATCATCTCTGGTAAAGGTTCCGTTCACCATCATCTTATCTAGTTGATCAATGATAAGTATGTCAGGCTTCTGTTTTCTTACTAATGCTTCGACTGCATCCATTGTAGGATAGTCATTAGCATCTTTTATTATTGTATATTCTTTAATTTTATTCCACATTTTCTTACCATACTCTTTATTTTGCCTAGCTTTATTAGCATCTAATCCACTGTAAGACATGACTGCACGTTGCTGAGTTCGTTTAGCTGGTTCCTCGTTGCATATCATCATTACCTTTGCACCTTGATCTACAAAACTATCAGGGCCGAAAGCAGTGCTAACTACGAATGCTGACTTACCAGTTTCAACTAGTGCAAATACAGTAGTAAGTGTACCTGGTCCTATGCCAGAACAGAGTACATTTAGTTGAGTAAGATTCCACTTCCAAGGTAGGTCTTCATCATCAGAGAAGATATCATCATACTCATTAGATAGTTCTACAAGTATCTCATCTGGTTGGAAGCCATCCTGATATCTTTCCACTAACTCCTGTACTTTGGATAGATCTTTCTCAGTTCCATCCATCATGGCAATACCTATGTTCGCTACAGTCTGACCTATATGTTCTCTAAAAGCAGAGCGCAGTACATCTTTAGCTACGTCAGGTTGTACTCTAGATTCCATACGTCTTGTAATGTCTAGTATAGATGCTCTCTGAGAACCAGTGAGTAAAGGATTATTAGCAAACAGTAGTGCTTCTACCTCTTCTCTATCTAGATCTCTTTCATACTTCTCATGCGACATACTTATAGTCTGAAAGATCTTCTTACTTTCTTTCTCAAAGTAGTTCTCACTGACCATGTAATGATGATCTTTCCAAAACTCATAGTTGAGAAAGAGTCCTAAAAGTATATTCGATACGTTGTCTTCAGACATTGGTTTAGCTCCAATCGGAACAATGTTATTCATGCGAGTACTCCTTCTGGATATTCTTTCGGATCAAACTCTAACAGCCTCATCGTGGTACTGGTAAACTGTTTGAGTCTCACAGTTAATGTTAATGCTTTCTTACTGGCATCTTTGTCTAGACACACAATGCATCTAGGATATTCTTTAGCTATCTCTAAGGCTCTATCTGTTAGGTTAGTTCCAAGCAGTGCCATACCAGTGCCATAAGATGATACAGCACACGCTGAAGCAGCATCCTCAACTAAATACAGATCATCGCCAGCACCAGCTAAGAAAGGTTCGGTAGTGTTACCATACCTATGCCATTTTGTACCATACTTTAACGCTCTACCTACAGCATCTACGATGATACCATCCTTCTTAATTGCAAAGACTGCCCTATCCTGCAATACATCATGGAATAATTCAACGTGATTATCGCGCCATGCCTTAGTAATATTGTTTTTATCCATATACTTTATCATCTTGTCAGGAAAGAATGAGGAGAAACTATCTGGTATTTTATATAAATTTGATCTATTTATTTTTACCAGAGGCACGATCCTATTTACGATGGCATCTCTGGATAAAGTTTGTTTGGCTGCACCCTTACTTGGGCAACTAGCTTTATAACAATTCCATACAGCTACACCATCAAGTAGAGATATGGTAAAAGTTTTGAAGCCAGAACAGTGAGGACAATTAATACGCCTAGTCTCACCATCACTCAAGCCAAGATCGTCTATCAAATCCTGGATCATTCTTAGCCTTTCTCTTTTTGTTAGGGATCGTTTTCATCTGATACTTTGGTGTCCTCAAATCTTTGGCGATATGGTTGGATCTCTTTGAGTATACTTTCTTCTTCTTCATACTCATCGTAAGTCTCCAACCACTCGTCAATAATATCTGAGATATACCTTCTATGGTTTATCATCTCGTTGTTCCATGAAATATTCATACCCATTCAGCAACAGAAATATAAATATAAATATTCCATAGCTTATAATGGTAGCCCAAAGATCACTCATCTTTTATCTCCAGACCCACTAATCACATTTCTCTTCTTACGATCTTCTAACTTCGCTATGTTTCTCTCAGCTATCTTGGAGAAGTCTAGACCAAGATCATCGACTAGCCTAGCCAACGCCCAAAGAATATCTCCAAGTTCATAGCTCAAGGCTTCTCGCTTCTCATCAGAGACTACGCTGTTATCATCTCGCATAACCTTTTGGATTATGTTGAGTGCCTCACCTACTTCTGATGCTAGTAGCAGTGAAGGATAAGTTACCTGCTGTTTATAGATTGCAGTATCTCTTGTCCACACCTGATAGTCTCTTAGAAATGCTTTGTATTTTTCTTTGTCTTCAGTCATTATCTACCTCTCGCTTTGTCTAGTTCTTTAGAATAATCTATTTCTTCCTCTGGTATATCTATGTCATCATAACATTTCTTAAAAAGATCACCATGTCTTTGCAGCCCAAACATATCTGCTAACTCAAACATACCATCTTCCAATCTTCTTACATCGCTTAGTCTAACGTCATGCGTTTCTTGTATGTAACTCACCATTTCATTAGATCTGTTTAAGAATTTAATGATTCTTAGAATTTGATCTTCCTTAATCGTTACATGGGTTCTTTTCATTTTCACCATTTTCTTTTCCTCCTATGTTGTCTCTGATTATGTGTATTGTTACGTGACCTGCATCACTCTCGTACCAATGTGGTGTCCATCCTTTCGGACATTCATTGTACCAATAAACCAAGTTTTGTTTTGATGCATCCCAATTCATAGTCACACCTTTATGTCTATGATCTTTGAGGGATCAGGTGTGTGAGTAGGATGCAGCAGATCTGCTTTCTCACTTAACTTATACTCCTGAGTAGTCGGCTGATGCTTGTGATACTCTATGTTCTTTGGCTCCCACCAAACGATTTGACCTACGCTATTTAAAACAGGGAGGTAGGTATGCCCTGTATATATACTTTCAATTCCCATTACATTACTGCCTTTCTTACTAGTTCAAAGCTTTGTTGCACTGCCAAGTTACGAATACGTTTAACGAGTTCCTCAATCTTGTCATCTTGTCTCTCGATAATATCATTCAGTATTCTATTGTCTTGCATTAAGGATGCAACTTCCTTCTCAAGGTAAGCTATCTTTTCGTTCTCACCCCAAGTAATTAACTCTTCTTCTGTCACGCTACAAACCTTCCTGTCTTTAAGTTACGGATACCAAGTACTTTGTATTTGTGCATTATTAATCTGGTAGGATACTGCTTGTATACCCTGCCTCCTACATCACCTCCTGATGATGCAGCTTTATTCTCGATCTCAACCACCTCTTTCTCACCAGTGAAGCGATTAGTTCTTTGGATCACTGTCGTTGTATTAGCCATTTGCCAACTCCTCTATTAAATCAATCATAGAATAAATATTATCACTATCCGTTGTATCCCAAGGACTATCAGATAACAGACACTCTAAATCATTAATTAAAGTATCTTTTATTTGTTTTTTTCTTTCTTTATACATTTCTTTTCTCCTTTAAATAAGCTCTGAGTACATGGATTATATTTAACTCACCAAAGTCTACCTTGTCACCTCTCTGAGTAACATGGACATAACTATCCAATGCCTCTTGAATATCACAAGGTATCTTAGCTCCTGTTAATATCTCTTGTATTTTTAAGATCTCTTTTACATTTATACTTCTAGTCATTTATTTTTTACCTTTCTCTACTAGTTTATTACCATAATAAATGATTGCTTTCAACTCTAAATTAGATAGATCAGTTTTATATCCTGTTACTATTTCTAATGCAGTTCTTACCTGATCTACTTTCTCTTGACTGATTTTCTCTGTAAACATTTTTACCTCACATAAACATTGATATTATTGTTATTGGTATAGCTATACTAACATAGATAATTAATAAGGTAAACATATTCTTTTCTCCTATTGTGTTACTCTCGCTTTTAATACATTCCAGTCTACTTGCTTGGGCGCACGTTTGGCATGGTGGTAAACTCGCTTGAGCAAATCCAGGTTAACCGTAGGATGCATCGAGTGTATCATCTTTAGCTCTCTCATCCCATAGTTCGGATTGTTATGGGCAGCTTTCCATACTAGCTCAACAATCGTGTCGTGTAATCTAGAAGCCATGATTATCTCTAACTAAGTCGTGTCTTATCTTCTGCCTCATATAATCCTCTAAGGTTCTGCCATCTATCCAGCTACCCTCTCTAGTTATGTGACCCTCACTAGCCAATAACTTAATGTGATCAATGTTAGATTGGATAAGCTTGGATGCTTGCTTGAGTGTCATTCTCATTTGATATACTCCTTACACTTTAGATACGCGACTAATGTTTTAAACTTTTTCTCTAACTCTTGATCGTCTGGTTCTTTGATGCATAGCTTGATAGCTTTGTTACTTATCTCCATTGCTCTAGCTACCTCCTTAACTCTATCGTCCAGCTTCATAGCTTCTTCTACTTCCTCTATGGTAGTAGCATCAGCGTCACCGTCTACATACTCCATAATCTTATAGTCCTCGATAGTGTCCTGTTCTAGTTCTCTTCCATGTTGCATAGCTCTAGTGTACTCCTCTAACTCTTGCTCGTTCAACTCGTTAAACTCTTTGTATTCAGTTGGTATATTAAAGACATACATATCTACTACTCCACTAGTTCTATTTTATATTTGTTCGCGCAACAATCTAATAAGATCTTTGTGTAGTATCTATTATCAGAAGTTAACTGCTCGATGTAACCAGCTTGCCAGAAATACTCGATGGCCTCCATTACGTCTTTCTTACTTACTTTACTCATGGTTGTCTCCAATATGGTTGGTACTCTTTCATTAAGGGTTCTCCATAGTTGTATACCCTTTTTTCAAGATTTGAGATTGTCTCTTTTAACTCTTTTATTTCTGCTTTTAACTCTCTTATTTCTACTCGATGTAATTCACCTGATATTCTTTTATACTCCTGCAAATCTTTTTTTAACTTTGCTATTTCTTCACGTTGTTCAGTAATGATAGTCTCTTGATCTAATTGCATGGTCTACTCCTTTTTGTCTTGAAGGTATACTATTACCCACGCTACGAAGAATAATGAACTTAATATTATCGAAAGTGTTCCTAATAATTCCATTTGATTTACTCCATTTTACAAGGTTATTATTACAGCAATTCCTGCTACTAAAAGTAATACTACTACCATTAATCCAGATACTATTTCCATTTGATTTACTCCTCTATGTTGCGTGGGTCTACAGTTGCGTTGTGATATCCGTAAGCATTATCTATGTCGCTCGCTCCGTCCTCTAGTTCTTCTACTATTGGAGAGAGTATACACTTAATCATCTCGACAGTAAAGCTATTCCCAAGCATCTTATAGGCTTGAGTATTAGACACGCCATCACAGTAGCCATCAGGGAAAGTCTGAAGCCTCTCGCACTCTCTGACTGACAATATAGAATAGTTATCAAAACTGCTGCTATCTTTAAACTTTAGCTGTCGTCTGCGCTTTTGAAAATAGCTTTTTAGATTGCCATTTTTATAATAGTTTGCATCTATGCAGTATGATTTATCTCTGTCAACATAGCCATCCTCAAGAATATCCTTTAAAAGAATACCTTTATCCTCTGGCTCCTCGATAGTCTCCCAATTATACCAATATAATCTTTGTCTATTCTGAGCAGAGACTAGTCTACTATTCAATAACTGAGGTGTTACACGTTCACCTAATGCTTCAGAGAGAGCATCAGTCATTGTATCCATGTGTTCCTGCTTCATCTTAACATTCTCAATTAATACTTTTACATTTGGATTTAGAGCTCTAGCTTCTTTGATTATTCGGATAGCTTCAAAGAATAATCCGCTACGCTCTCCAGCTAATCCTTTACCCTTGCCGGCAAAACTTAGATCCTGACAAGGTGATCCTGCAACTATTAGATCTGGAACTAATGATAAATGCTTTACCTCTACACCTTGCACATTTCCTAGCTGGATAGTGTTAGGGAAATTCTTTGAGGTGATCTGCATAGCGTAGTTGTCTATCTCTGAAGCATAGTATCGAGTAATTGGTACGCCTAGTTCTTTGAGTGCCTGCTGCGCTGCGCTCATTCCGTCGAATAAAGATAATACAATCATTTTATAAATCCTTTCTTGTTTTGATTAAGCTACTAAATGTTTTGATCCTGCACCATGCGCTGGAATTGCTATTGATTTGGCTTTAATCTTTGATCCGCTGCAAAGCTTACATTGAATGCATTGCACTTTCTGCCCTGCCTCTTTACTTGCTGGACATAAGATCTCTTTACCTTTTACTATATCATCTAAACCTTTAACTACTCTAAAAGTTCTTTCCCCATTATCCCAAGCTTGGATTGCTTCTTTTAAATTATCGGCTGATCGCATTACAATATCGGGGCGATAATCTGCACTATCTACATTAGCTTGATGGCTGTATCCAGTATGCCCTATTGCATCAGTTAATAAGCTATCCCAAATATAGCTAGGCACTGCACTTGGATCTCCATACGTGCCTAGTCTTATCATCTTATTCTTACCAATGGCTGCAATGTTTTTATGCCCATTAATTTCTGGATACTTACCTTTTTTATAGGTGCGGAAAACATTTAATGGACCTTGCCCCAGCAATACATAACAAGCCCTATCTTTTGCCTGCTTTCTTTTGGGATCATTATTCGCTTTACCTCTAAGCTTACAATTACCGCATATGCTGAAATCTTCTCCAGTTTTACTAGCCTCTAATGGGTTTATATCTGATCTGATGATGTAAGTTTGCACCATACTACCTGTTTTAATATTGGATGATTTAGCTAGTGCAATTACTACAATAGGCTTTCCGTCTAATAGTGAAGGTCCGTTATATATAATCATTGTTTGTTTTCCTTTTTGGTTATGGGGGAAGCTTGATTACTTCCCCCGATTGGTTTGGTTCCTTTGTTTTGGTTTATTAGTTGTCCCAGATTGGATCATTATAAATTTTAATCATTTCTTCACTCAACGGATCATCCTCTAAAGACTGAAATCCTTTAATACATACTCTTGATCCTGCTGATGGATTATATCCCATTTCAACTACTTTTCTCGATAAGATCATTAGTTCTTTGGTTGAATAATCATGTAACGCTTGCGATGTTTCTAGTTGTTCTTTTAACTTTCTAATAGTTTCGTTTTGTTCTTCGATTGTATTTAGTAACTGGTCTAATACTTTATTTACGGTTTCTTTATGTGACATTGATTTGGTTCCTTTTTGTGGTTCGTTTTCGTTGGTCCAATTATAGATCTGAAAAATGAATAAATGTAAATAGTTAATTTAATTTTTTTAAAAAACGTAATGTTTTCAGCAGCTTAACCTAAAAAAAACCAGGTATCCAGTGATTTAGAGGGAACTAAAATTAATTAATTCCCTCCATTTAATCACGAACTATTTATTGTTTTTCTCGTTTATCAGTTCGAGAAATCTTGAAAGCTTTTGATCATCAAGATTAAGCACTTCTTTTATTGGATGATTACCTTGATTTAATTCTTTATCAAAAGCTTTGTTTAGTTGAGTGCGAATTGTTGTGATGTTTTTTGCTATGTTGCCCACGATGGGAACTCCTTATGATTGTTGATAATGAAGTAACGAGTAACTATTAAGTTTTATTGCAGTTAGTTTATTATTTTTTTTTCTACATATAATAATATGATATGGGGGTGGTATCGTGAAACCCTCCAAACTCGACGTAGCACTCAAAAGAAGTGCCGTAAACTTGCCGGCTCTATCTAAATTAGATTTTGATCTCTTAGATGGCTCTATATTTTTATTTTTTTTTACCTGGTGTGATAGGTTTGATGCGGATTTATGCGGGCAATATTGGGGGGGCAATCGCCACTACGGCTGCCGGCGTTATACGTATACGTGGTTATGAAAAATTACTAAAAATTAAGTGTAAACAAGGTATTATACAAAAAAATTACAGATAATTGCATTTAGGGGTTGACAAACAGCTAAAAATATGATAAGATCCTGTATCTTTAATTGGATACGGAGATCCAAAACGAAGTATCTTATTAAATATGCAACGGGGGTACTCTAATTTATAAAAAATTCACTATTTATTCTAGAATATTAGCAATAAATATGTAGTGTGTAAACATAGTATTTATATAAAATTGTAACTAATACCCATTAAGGCGTAAACTAGCTGTAATTTTATGTAAATACTATTTTTTTTCTTGACAATTTATATAAAATGTGATATAATCCGTAACATAATACCTACTGTGACTAGGTGTCCTTTCTTTGAGGAGTCTGTGATGGCTAGGTAAACTGTTTCTGGTGGTGATTGCAGCGAAAATAGGCGTATTTAAGGGAGTTTTTCAAAGTACAGTAGGTAACTCCCTTATTTTTTGGAGATATATCGTGGTAGAAAAAGGTGGAGAGAAGTTTTCTGGGTATAATAAACCTAAACGTACACCTAAACACCCTAAAAAGAGTCATGCTGTACTGGCTAAAAAGGGTGATAAGATTAGATTAATAAGATTCGGTCAACAAGGAGTACGTGGAGCAGGTAAAAATCCTAAAAGTAAGAAGGATAAGGCTAGGAAGAAGTCGTATTACGCTAGACATAATGCCCAGGATAGCTCTCCTGATAAGTTATCAGCTAGATACTGGAGTCATAAAGTGAAATGGTAAATGGGTTATTATAGAAGATACTATACTCAGAGGGATTATGCAGTGACTAAGGTAGCTATAAAGAGTGCAGGTGGTAATGGAATAGAATGTATCTTCTTTGAGGATCATGGAGAGAAGATGATCATTAATAATAAATATGTTACTGTAGGCAGTGACAATACAATTGTAACGGAGGACAGCGTAATGGTTGAAGATAACACAGATACTCTTACAGGTTGCTCTTGTGGTAACTGTGATGATCCAGAGAATTGCGATTGTGATCCAGATACGTGTGACTGCAAAGAAGTTATAACAGTGGTTGATCCGTTTAATAAATCACATATGTTTAAGAATAAGGGGTAATTATGTCTAAAGCAACAGGGAACCGAAAAAAATTAGACAAAGATGGGGATGGTAAGATTACTGGTAAAGATTTTGCTATGCTCCGTAGTGGTAAGAAAGGTAAGACTATGAAGAAGACTAAGAACGGCACTAAGAAAAAAATGATGTACGGTGGTACTATGAAAAAGAAAATGCAAATGGGTGGTGGTTTAAAGAAGACTAAGAAGATGGCAAGAGGTGGTGTAAAAGCCAAGAAGATGTCTAGAGGTGGACCTGTTCGACGTAAGTAATGCCCTATCTTATCAGTAATGTACCCCATTTTAATTGTTGGGTACGGAGGGAGTTCACTAGTAATCATACTAACTATCACGGTGAGTTTCTTCATGCAGTCGCTTTTGCAGTTAACACAATACCAGATAGGTCATTAAGTTTTCAAGTAGTCTTTACAGGTTGTGAAATAGATTTAGAGGATGGCCCCGATGAGAATGTTCATGGTGGGGCTATGTGGGCTAGGATGCCAATAGAAGCATTAGTAGCTGACATACCTCTAGAGGATTGGCCTGAACCAATGCTAGATCATTTATGTCAGCCTTGGGATTGTGAAGCAAGAGATCATAGTGTAATAACAATGGACAGGGTTAGCTCATCACCTTGGATATGTAAGATTGATGGGGAGTTTTATACAGGTAAATATTTATTTACTGTAGATTATACAGGCAATGATATAGCAGATGATCCTGCACAACATAAGCAGTCTCATGTGTTATACTTGACTGACGCAGGTAACTGGACAGGTAACTTTGTAGCATTACCTAATAATAGAGTTAGAGCTACGAGTCCTGCTTTGTGGAGAACTGGAGAGGGTGCGCCTGACTTTGCTCCTTCACAGTGGATACACTCAGCAGAAGGGCATGAGTCCTACTTAGATCCTGTTACCACATTTAACAACTTGTATTCCGATGGCAGCAAAAAAGAAAAGCAAAAGCACCGTAAACAAAGCAGGTAACTACACGAAGCCAGCTATGCGTAAAAGAATATTCAATCGCATTAAGGCTGGTGGAAAAGGAGGAAAGCCTGGTCAGTGGTCAGCTAGAAAGGCTCAAATGCTTGCATCTGCTTATAAAAAGGCAGGTGGAGGGTACAAGAGCTAATGGCGTTAAAAAAATCTCAACAAAGTCTTAAAAACTGGACTAAGCAGAAATGGAGAACTAAATCTGGAAAACCCTCTACACAAGGACCGAAAGCTACAGGTGAGAGATATTTACCATCATCAGCCATAAAATCGTTGAGTGCTGCTGAGTATGCTGCAACGTCCAGAAAGAAAAGAAAAGATACTAAGAAAGGTAAGCAGTTTTCTAAACAACCAAAGAGAATTGCGAAGAAGACAAGAAGTCATAGATAGAGTGGGTAGATGACCGTAGTTGGTGGGGAAGACAGCGTGGTGTCTTAGAGGTCATTAAGTTACTAGGGGGTTTTAATGGAGAGTGCTTTTGATATTATCGTATCAGCTTGGCCTATTGCATTTGGTTTTGTAACGCTTGTTATTGTACTCGCAAAGATGCATGGAGATATTATAGTTCTCAAGGAAAAGGTAAAAAGTTTATTTGACTTGTGGAACTCAAGGAAGGATAATTAAATGGCAGACCCATATGGTAAATCAGGACCAAGAAATCAAGAGATATTAAAAACCTTGGGAAAAAAAATAGGTACAGGTGAATTACCTAAAGTAAAATTTATGAAAGATGGAAAAGAGTTAACTGCATCAGAAATACATGAAGTTAAACAAAATCGTGCTGATGACAGTCCAGTATACAAGGCATCTAAAATGAGAGAAGGTGGATTTACTAAACGAGGTGGAATGTATAAGAAAGGTTACGTATATAGCGATGACTGAGCAGCAGGAAACATTCTTAAATGCATTGTTTGGCGAAGCTAATGGTAACTTTCGTCAAGCTATGAACATTGCAGGGTATGCATCAACAGAGTATCCTGCTAGACTTATCCGTACACTTAAATCAGAAATTATAGAACGTGCAGAGAATATGCTGGCTGCTAATGCACCTAAAGCGGTGCTGTCTATGTCTGGCGTTCTTGATGATCCTAGCGCACTAGGTAATCGTGAGAGACTTGCAGCAGCAAAAGAAATTCTGGATAGAGCAGGTATTGTTAAGACAGAGAAGATAGAACATAAAGGTGCTACTTCTGCTGTTGTAATACTACCACCTCTTGAGGAAGACAATGACCAAACGGAGGGGTAATGCAGTACGTACAAAAGTTAAAGCAGTGGGCAGAAAGCCTTGGGGCTATGATCACTCTGTCGATTCAAAAGGTTCAGGATGGTATATTCCAGATCTTGAAGCATTTGAACGATTGGATAGTGCGATTGTGCAAATACGTGATGGGGGTCATTCGGTTAGGAAAGTAGCATCGTGGTTAGAAAATGAAACTGGTAGAAAATTGTCTGCTACTAGGTTACATAAGTTGGCATGGACTAAAGAGGAGTTGGAAGATCGGAGAAAGTCTCGCAGACGTTTATTATCTCCCAGACAGCGAAAAATTGAAGACCTCAAAAATACAGAAAAGCAAACTAGAATCAAAGCAGATCAAGCAAAACGAAGATTAAATAAAGCATTAAATACAGATAAATCTGATCCAGAAGTATTAGACTTTACAGATAAGACTGCATCTGAACCTGAAGTTGCGTTTAGAGCAAATCCTGGTCCACAAACAAAATTTTTATCTGCTAATGAAAGAGAAGTATTTTATGGTGGTGCAAGAGGTGGAGGTAAGACATATAGCCTACTTATAGCACCATTAAGGTTTGTAGATAAAGCAGCGCACAGAGCATTGTTAATTAGACGTTCTATGCCTGAGTTAAGAGATGTTATATTCCAGACGCAGCAATTATATCCAAAAGCTGTACCTGGAGCTAAATTTAAAAGTCAAGAAAACACTTGGTACTTTCCTAGTGGAGCAAGAATAGAATTTGGTTATTGCGAAAACTTACAAGATGTGTTAAGATACCAAGGTCAATCTTATTCTTGGATTGGAGTAGATGAGTTACCACAGTATGCAAGTCCTGATGTTTGGCACTTTTTAAGATCATCTTTGCGTACTACAGATCCCACTATTCCTCTCCATATGAGGGCTACTGGAAACCCTGGTAACATAGGATCTGCATGGGTCAAAAAGGTTTTTATAGATCCTGCTGAACCAAATACTAGGGTGACTGAGAAAATAGAGTATGAGTTAGATGGTAAAACATTAACCAGCGAGATAACTAGAAAGTTTATTGCAGCGTCTGTATGGGATAATCCATACTTGACACAAGATGGTAGTTATGTCGCAATGCTTGCTTCTCTACCTGAAGTTAAGAGAAAGCAGTTCTTATATGGCGATTGGGATGTAGTTGAAGAAGGTGCTTTTCCTGAGTTCGATAAGACGGTGCATACGTGCGAAAGTTTTGAGATTCCAAAGGGCTGGACAAAGATTAGAGCAGCCGACTTCGGATACGCAGCCCACTCCGCTATTTTATGGGGGGCTGTTGATTTTGATGGTTGTTTGTGGATATATAGAGAGTTGTACGTTAACCGTATGACTGCTGATGTATTAGGGCAAATGATCATGGAAGTAGAGGCAGAGGATGGTAGAATACAAGATGCATTACTAGACAGTTCTTGTTGGGCTAAAAGAGGTGATGTAGGACCATCTATTGCAGAAACACTAAATAGGGAAGGATGTAGATTCAGACCATCAGATAGATCTCCAGGTTCTAGAGTTGCAGGTAAGATAGAACTACATAAGAGACTGATGGTTGATGAGGAAACAGGAGAGCCAAGTCTAAAGATACTAAATAATTGTAGAAATCTAATAAGTCAGATTGCTGCACTACCAGTAGACTCACGTAATCCTGAAGACGTTGATACTAAAGCTGAAGATCATTTGTATGATGCACTGAGGTATATGATAATGTCTAGACCTACAAATATAAGAGTAGCATACGAGAATACACCAAAGAGAAGGTATCAACCGTCCGATTCAGTATTTGGATATTAAAAATGGTTTTTGTATATATACTCATAGTTTTAGCATTAATGCTTGCTGCTGGAACATTAATATGGGCTGCATACTCAAAGGACTGATATGAAAAAGCCACGTAACTATCGCAGAGAATATATTAGAACGCATGGAACAGCTAAAGGTAAACTAGATAGATCTGCAAGAAATAAAGCTAGAAAGATAATGAATCCACCAAAAGGCATGGAGGTTCATCATAGAAATGGAAACCCTAGAGATAATAGGAGAAAAAACCTAGCAGTAGTATCTAAAAAAATAAATAGAACCTTGCAGCCGAAAAGGAAAAAATATGGTAGACAAAAATGAGTTGAGTGCCTTAGAAGAAAAAACAGAAGATGAACGTCCTTATGATAGTTTAGTTGGGTACGTTGAAGCTCGTTATGAAAGAGCAAGGACACGAAGATACTCTGATGAAGAACGATGGGTACAGGCATATAAAAACTATCGTGGTATATATGGGCCTGATGTACAGTTTACAGAAACAGAGAAGTCTCGCGTATTTATTAAAGTAACTAAGACAAAAGTTTTAGCTGCATATGGTCAACTAGTAGATGTTCTATTTAGTCAGAATAGATTTCCTATTGGTGTAGAACCAACTACACTTCCTGAAGGTGTGGTAGATACTGTTCATATAGATCCTAAAGAACAGGAACAAGAACAAGCCCTAGAACAAATTCAAGATCTTTATGGTAGTCCTGGTGATGGCAATGATTTGCAACCAGGAGACACTACAGATATGCTTAAAGATAGACTAGGACCACAGACAGAAGAGTTAGAAGATCTAGAAGGTCTTAAAGAAGGTCCAGGTCAAACACAATCTGCTGTTACATTTCATCCTGCTATGGTTGCAGCTAAAAGGATGGAAAAGAAGATTAAAGATCAATTAGAAGAGTCATCAGCTACAAAACAATTAAGGTTTTCTGTATTTGAGTGTGTGCTGTTTGGTACAGGCGTTATGAAAGGTCCATTTGCACTGGACAAAGAGTATCCTAATTGGGATGAAGAAGGTGACTACGATCCTATTGTAAAAACAATTCCAAAAGTAGAACATACATCTGTTTGGGATTTCTATCCTGATCCAGATGCATACAATATGGAAGACGCTACATATACAGTAGAACGTCATCGCATGACTAGACCACAACTAAGAGCGTTGAAGAAACGTCCATTCTTTAGATCAAAAGCTATTGATGATGCTATTAAGTATGGTGAAAACTATAATCAGGAATGGTGGGAAGAAAGTCTAAATGATAATGATGTTGCATCAGACTTTGGTGGAGAAGGTTTTTCTAGCTACAGTGGTGATGTAGAAAGATTTCAGGTACTAGAGTTCTGGGGTACGGTAGATAAAGAAATCGTAGAGATGCAAGGTCTAGAGATACCTGAGAAGTTTTTAAAAGATGATGAGATACAGATTAATGCTTGGGTTTGTAATGGAGAGATCCTACGATTTGTAATCAATCCATTCACACCAAAACGTATCCCATACGTTGCAAGTCCATACGAGATCAACCCATACAGTTTCTTTGGTGTAGGTCTAGCAGAGAACATGGACGATACTCAAACATTAATGAACGGTTTTATGAGATTAGCTGTTGACAATGCTATCTTATCTGGTAATCTATTGATTGAGGTTGATGAGACAAACCTAGCACCTGGTCAAGATCTTACAGTATATCCTGGTAAGATATTCAGGAGACAAGGTGGTGCGCCAGGTCAAGCTATATTTGGTACTAAGTTTCCAAACGTGTCAAGTGAAAATATGATGTTGTTTGATAAAGCAAGAGTATTGTCTGATGAGTCATCAGGACTTCCATCATACTCATACGGACAGACAGGTGTTATGGGTACAGGTAGAACTGCATCAGGTATATCTATGTTGATGGGTGCAGCTAGTAATGCAATACGTACCGTGATTAAGAATATGGATGACTATATGCTACGTCCTATGGGTGAGGCATTGTTTGCATTCAATATGCAGTTTGATTTTGATCCAGAGATAAAAGGTGATCTAGAGATTAGAGCCAGAGGTACAGAAAGCTTTATGAAGAACGAAGTTAGGTCACAACGTCTTATTAGTTTCCTACAGATTGCAAGTAGTCCTGTATTAGCACCGTTTGCTAAGTTCCCATACATCATGCGTGAGATAGCATCAACTATGGATTTGGATGTAGAGAAAGTAACAAACAATCCTGAAGAAGCATTTAGACAGGCACTATTGCTACAACAGATGCAACAGCAAATGGCTGAACAAAACCCACAACCTGCACAAGATCCAACAGGAGCAGGAGGTGGTAATATAGGTACAGGTCAAGCACCAGCACCAGGAGAACAAGGATTTACTACAGGTGGTGGTCCTAATGCAGGTACACAACAGCAACAACAACAGGCTCAAGGTGGTCAAGGACAACAGATACCACCAGAGTTAATGGCAATGATGCAACAGCAGGCAGGTGGTAATGCTTGATCAAAAAGTAGCTAGAGACTTACTACCTTTAGTTAATCAACCAGATTTTGATGAATTGTTTACGTTATATTTAGACAATAAAAAAGAAAGTGCTTATCGTATCCTAGAACAGAGTGACGATGAAGTAGAAATATTCAGAGCGCAAGGACAACTGCATATACTAAGACGTATGGAAAATATGCGCTTAGAAATACAGACTGCAGCTAAAGGAAATTAACATGGCTCGTAAACCTAAAATACCAACACCAAAAATTAATCCTAGAACAGCTATAAATTTAATTAATAATCTTCCTGAAAAAGAATTATTATATAGAACAATTTGGAATGAAGCTGGAGGAGAAGGTTTATTAGGAATGGCACTAGTTGTAAATTCTATTTTTAATAGAAAAGCCATATTAGATCAAGGTGCTAGATTAAGTCTTTATCAAGCTAATGATAAAACTATTAAAGGTATTTTAACTGGAAAAAATCAATTTGAGCCAGTTACAGGTAATAGAAAAGTTTTAAATCCTATAAGTGAAGATGAAAAACAAAAAGTAATTGAAGCCATAGAATTAGCTGGAAATAAAAGATTATTAGAAAATAAAATTAAAGAAGAAATAAACAATATATCTAATAATGATACTTTATCTTTACTTAATTCAACAGGTTTTAGAGGTAAAAATGCAAAATTAGATAAAAGTCAAAATGTAAATGTTGTTACATATAAAGGACATAAATTTAATACAGCAGGTAATAAAGATAGAAAATTAGTTGAATTAGAAATAGATAGAAATACTCCTATACCTAAAGAAAAACCAACTCAGGAAAAATCTAAAAGTATAGCAGAAGCATCTGATAAAGGTATCGAAGGACAAATGGAGAACATAATGGCAGGCACTAAAAGAGTATATGATCCAGGTGAAGACATGGTAAATACAGAGGATTTGCAAGTAGCTAAGATGATGAGAGCTACAGATGAATTAAGTAGATCTGCCAGTAAAGAAGATAAATTAGAGGGATTTAGAAATCGTGGGGATGATGTATACATACCTGGAATAGAGATGGAAGCTTTTGATGATACAAAAACTATTGATGAGGAAGATGCTAAACGTGGTGTAGGTGAACCAGTAGATTCTACTATGGATACTAAACCATCAGACTCTATGGATATGTTTGGATCTTCTGAAGAAGACATGAGAGATGATTTAAGTTTCTTTGAGACATTACTATCTGGATTGGATATACAAGATACTGCATCTGACTTTACAGAATC
>VTLG01006120.1_pt1 | contig 22851 bp, 33 predicted proteins | sample 4694571 | NCBI WGS metagenome assembly VTLG01 (sample SAMN12604809, study PRJNA352737) | marine metagenome | biome: ENVO:00000447; feature: ENVO:00000209|ENVO:00000569|ENVO:01000036; material: ENVO:00002151; isolation source: viral sequences binned using virsorter ...
GAGTTTTTACCTCCGCCACCACCATAGGCAGAAAGGATGATTTTACTGGAATCATCATCAGTTACAGTACAGACTCCGCCAGCCGTACCAACATCGTTAGATGAACCTCCTGCGCCTCCTGCTGGCACTGTTATCGTTAAAGTCTTGCCAAGGCTTTCCGCAGGAAATGACATTCGTGCTAATGCCGCACCGCCACCACCTGATGCTCCAGTCCCTGCACCTCCTCCTCCTCCACCGCCTGCCCCGATACACTCGATTATCAGCATCGTGCAACCATAAGGCTTCGGCCAGTTGGAATAGGTGGCAGAGAAAGAATGGAACGTGAAGCCCTGAGTCAAGCCAGACGTTTTACCCTTCTGGTTGGTTTGTGTGACTAGACCGCTCACTATGTTTGCTCCAAATAAGTGATCGCAATGTCTACATCTGTTCCGTTGGTATTGTCATCCATCACAAATACCAACTCGTCATCGTCAGTCAGAACCAGTTTATCGTTATGAACGAACGTCGATAGCGCAGGCAATGATTGGGTCATGTAGAGATAGAAGTGATCGCCAGAACTGCCGTAGGTTCCGTTTACATCGTCAATGAACAGATCAAAAGTTTCATCGTCGCCACTTCTAGTATTGCAGATGCTAATTGACAGAATCGTATAAACGATTCCGCTTCCCGCACCGTCTAATATTTTGACTTCTGTCGTCCCGTTGGAGACTTCGAAGTTCGACTTCAATGTTTCAGCCATCTATCCTCCTAAAGCTACTACGAGTCCCAAACTAACGCCCGATGCGGCTTGGAATGTTGGGTCAGAACCTGTTCCATTACTGGTTAGAATCAAACCTGATACGCCTGGAGTAATTGGGGTAATCGCCGCTGTTCCTGATCCAACCAAAACGTAATGGTCGTTTAACGACGATGCGCCTGTTCCACCATCAGCCACTGGTACATCGGTTCCGCCTGCGCTATAAACTGCGTTCCCTTCAATGCTCAGAACGCCGCCCGATGCAGTCAACGTATTGGCTGTTGCATGACTTAATTCGATCCCAGTGAATTGAGGGCTGTTGCCAGTGCCAACACCAATACTGGTTCTAAGAGTTGCTCCACTTTCTGCCACTGGATCAGTTGTGCCATCCCCAACAATCATCTCTCCATCAGCCAGGACAGCCATTGCTACCAATGCGCCAGAACCATTACCAAGAAGAACACCACCATCAGTCAGGGTTGTGGCCCCTGTTCCACCATTGCCTACTGGGAGAGTCCCAGTGACCCCAGAGGTTAAAGTGACCTGCGCCCATGCTGGCACGTTAGATGTTCCAGTGTTGGTCAAGACTCTAGTTGCATTGGTGTCCTTGGCTAACCTGGCAGGAGTATTGGCGCTTGAAGCGTAAAGAATATCCCCAGCAGTCGTCAGGATTGCTGGAGCAGTCATGTTGAAATTATCTTTGACATGAGTATCCATTATCGCCTTTGTCACTACTTCTCCAGTTGTCCAAGTCCTTGGTGTTGTCCAGGCCATAGCTAAAATTTACCTCCAGAACAAATGTTCTAATATGCTAGGCGAGTGCTTACGCCTAGCGCTGAACTACCTATAAGAAAAAATCCTGCATAACCTGAAGCCTGAGACAGCATTAATGTCGCCCTATGATTCAACTGTGCATCTAACTGGTGATGCACAGATTCCACAAAGAAACTTTCATTGATCCCCAGGCCACTGTCATTATTGGCAGTGACAGTCACAAGGTCGCTGATATCCCTGCTCATTATGTCTGTGAGAGTCGCTGTAGAGCGATTCCCAATCATAGTCAGTTTGAGCAATGGCACTGGGTCTTTCCATGCTTGCAAGTGGAAATCGGCCCAGTTTTGAGCCTCTGTCGCATCAGGTACAAATTTACCTGGGTGTGGATAAGTTCTTTTTCCAAACGTGCTTTGACTTGTTGAATCTGACGAGGATACTTCAAAATTATCCTTGGAGGTCACAGCATGACCTTGGGCTTGCAGCTTGGTGATATACACAGTCCCTGAGTGACCATTTGTGAGAGCGATGTCCATAGACTGCGCCCTCTTGGTCAAACTTACTGAAATGCTGGATGTACGGTTTGTCCCATCTCCATCAGCTTGGTCATTAGCGAGATAGTCTGTGGTCGCCGTAAGGTTAGACCAAAAGTCCACAGCCCTCGCTGTGTTAGCGCTGCCACTAGATGGATATTGGGCCACAAAGGTTCTGGTCGCCCCAGCAGCGATGCTAGGAGAACTGCTGCCTACTTCTGGGTATGTCCAGAGGACAGCAGCACTACCACCTATTTCTGTCTGGATACCCAATGAAGCGCTGCCAAGAATCCAAGCGCCACTATGTAACTGGAGGTTTGCTCTCAGTTCGTTATAGACAAACTTCAGAGGGTCTATCTGGGCTATATGGCTGTATGCCAATGATGCTGCGCTGGCATCTGAATAAGTAGCCTGGGATGCAGTCGATTTAGCATCTTTAGACCTAGCATGTCTGTCTCGATAGACAATCTTGCCATCAGGCGATTCCTCTAGCAGCCCTGTCTCTGTTTCCTCAATCAGCCTGAGCGCCTTGAGAGTCTTGGTGCTTTGACACCAGAACCTGGGGAACTCTACGATCCCTGTATCCAGATCACGGTCATCTGCTTCCCAGCCTGCCACATCAAGGACTTCACCAATCAAAGCCCCTGCATACTTGGAAGCGAACATGGCTGTAGACACCTCAAATTTATTGAGGTAGCCCAGAGGCCCAATCGCTTTCAGTGAGGCAAGGTTAGCTCCCTTGGCAGATGGGATTGGTTCGATGCTATCAAGGAAACCCTGCCAGAGAGTGCGAGTGGTAGAGCCATCATTCCCTGTTAATTTCACTTTGCGCCCAGGCAGGAGGTTGCCATATAAGGCAGAAGATGTGTTGAAGGTGGAATAGTCGCCACTGACGTTATTCAACGTAGCATTGAGAGTCCCAGCGACAGCTTTCCCTACTAGCTGAGAAGCATAGTCATTGCCTCGCTTCCATTCCACTTTCATGGTGCGAGCAGTGATATCCTCTCCACTATCTGAGAAGTCATCATCATTATTCCAATCTACTGCCAGGACATAAGTACCTACAGCCATTTGAGTTTAAACTCAACTCCTATCTCTTCTTGCGCTTCCTCGCTGTGCTAAGGGCGATGGCTACAGCCTGCTTGGGCTTGTAGCCCTCACTCCTTAGGGTCTTTATGTTCTTGCTCACTGACTTCTTGCTGCTCCCCTTCTTTAGTGGCATCTTTAGACCCACGGAACTTTTGAGCCACCAAAATAGGGGCGAGCGTGACCCTCTTCAATGAGTTGGTTATTACAGTTGGTTTCGTTGCCTTCTTTGTCAATGACAATGACATCTGCAAGGATGCGCCCAAACTTGCCCTTGCCTTCTTTACTAGTTGCAATTTTTACTTTCTGTCCTTTGAGAAGTTCCTTGAGTCTGGCCTTACTAGCCAACCCTAAGGCCTTCTCTGCTAAATTTCTTGTTCGACTTTCTGGAGTGTCGATCCCCATCATTCTGACCCTTGCAGAATGATGGATGTCGAAACCCAAATCTACTGTCACATCAATTGTGTCGCCATCTACTACTCTGTTGACCTTGCAAAAATATTCAAACATTATGCCTCTGCGAACACTCCTGAGAATCCACCTGATATGGCATGGTCACGCACTGCTTCAACCACTGCCTCTTTCAAGTCCTCTACTCCATAGACACTACCGTGGAAATGGAATTGATTAGTGACCCCACCAGGGCTAGTACCGTTTGGATGCACAAAGGAACCACCTGGCAAACTAACTATTTCTGGGCCACCTTCACCTACCAGGGTTAGTCCACCTTTGCTTAGCCCTCCACGTTGCTTCTGATCTAAACCAAATAAATCAGCCAACCCAGCGGCACGGATAGCATCATGGCTTCCCAAAGCCGCTTCCGCTCCAGCACTTTCAAGAATGGCATCTAATATGTCTTCGTCTTTCATCCCCTTCATCATTGTCCGATGGGATGGCGCACCCCACTTAGCAGAACTTTGAATTGCTTGGAACGCACCCAAGACGGTTGTCTGACCAGTGCCTACTCCTAACGCATGGATATTCCGCTGAATACTTCCAGCTTCCCTACTTTCTTCTCGTCCACCGATATTAGACATGCGGTCTGCTAACCGCTGTTCGGCTTCTTCTAATTTTTTAACCTGTTCGTCCATAGCATTATTGATTTCATTAGTAGTCCAGCCTAAAAGGTCTAACTGCTTTACGTTAAATCCACCAATAAGAATATCCTGATACTTATCCATCTGGGTCTGTAGGGTGGCTTCGGTGTTCGCTAATGAGAGTGCGGCTTGCTTGGTCGCTGCGTCTACGTTATCTGCCCAGGTAAAGAAATTACGGCCTGTTTCGTCAGTGAAAGTATTCAGAGTGGCTTTGACGTTATTGGTATCTACATTCAGTTCATCCATGCGAGCCAGAACATCTTCGATTTCCATGTCCATGATATCCGCCCAGGCTTGCACCACATTTTCCATCGACTTGCCAGATTCTTTCCATTGAATATTGGTGGCATCCATGTTTGAACGGATGCTGGCTAGGTTGGAATCCAGGGATAACTCTAAATCTTCTTGGGCTTTAATAATCTCGTCAAGCGATTTAATCGTGACACCTTGCGCCTGCAATACGGCATCTTCTACAGCACCCCAACCAAGTTCAGCGGCTTCCGCAGTCATCTCTGTCGCACGTTGCAAGCCTACATGAGACTGCACCATAGAGGCGGTGCTGGTTCCCACAGTTCGATTCAAATCAACCGTGGAAGCACCAATTTGTTCGTTCTGAGTTTTTATTGCGCCAGAAGTTGACCAATGACTATCTTCCAGTTCACTCCAGGCTTGCCCGTGTTCTTCAATCACCCTGCCTGTATTGTTCCCCCAATCTTCAACAGTGTTCTGGGCATCCCGCAGACTGTCTATAGTTCCCTCAATAGCCCTGCGAGCATCACCCATCCCAGGAATCCATTTAGTAATAGCTAGGAACCCTTCACCCAGTTTGATGATGAATCCAATAATGGATTTAGTGAATATACCAATCCCCTTCCTGACCGTGTCCACTATCTTGTCCCAGTTTTTCCAGACTGCAATTCCCGTGACGATAAGCGCAGTCACTGGCCCCAAAGCGAACCCTAATGCAACAACTGCAATCTTCACCTTCGTGGACATATCATCCCATTTCTTAAAGAGGATGATAATGCCAGTAATAGCGGCGGCAACGCCAAGGATAACCAACGTGATTGGCGACATAGCCACATTTAGAGCGGTAACTGACAAAGCCAGCGTCCCAACTGCCACTGCCACCACTCCAAGGACTGTGGCAGTAATCATTAATTTTTTAGCTAGTTCTGGGTTCTGTTGTATCCAATCAGCCACAACCATCAAGACCCCTTGAACCTTTTCCACCAAGGATGTGACCAGTGGCAATAAAGCAGTTCCTAATTCAGCAGACACATTAGCAAATTCTGCTTTGGCTATCCTCATACGGTTAGCAAGGCTTTCAGAAGTATTAGCAAAGTCACCAGCCATACTACTGGTCTGCTCCATAATCAGGCCAACACGCAACAAACGCTTCTCTTGCTCAGACATTTCACTAACACTCTTGTTGATCCCTTGTGACAGGGCAAAAGTCTCAAGAGTTGCCTGAGTGACATCGCCTGCATAGCGCCTGATTGCTTCTGTCTCACCTCTCAGAGCTTGATTCATTGCAGACATGGCATCTTGCACACTGGTGTCAAAGACAGATGCTAGGTCTGCTGCTCTCACAGCTAATTCATTGGTCATGCCTGCCACTTCAGTCATGGGTAGCCCTACATCTTGCAGGAGCGCACCAGTAACAGTGGCTAATTGATTGAACTCTGCTGTAGAAAGACCTACAGCCCTGGCAGAGTTTTCTCCAAATTCATGGATAGTCTTAGAACCTTCACTAAACACCACATTCACAGCGTTCATTGATTCTTCTAAGGTGCTTGCAGCTTTAACAGATGCTAGAGCAAAGCCTGTCATGGCGCCGCCCATTGCTACCATCGCTAGGCCTATGCTGCGACGATGCTTGGCAATGCCTTGAGCCATGCCACCAGCATTGGCCTCGACCTTTTTAAAAGCATCAGAGGCCATATCCCTGGCCCTAACTAGAACTGATATTGTTGCTGCATCAGCCATCGCTTTCTACTGCCTCTACCATCTCTTTCCAAGCAGACACTTGGTCAGGATGCATCTGACTGGCATCCTGATTATGTTGATCCTTGGCGCTAGTCAACATACGGTATTCTAGAATCTCCTTAATCACTGCCCAGTTCTCATCCATTGCTTCACTAGGTAAACAATGAAAGGCCTCACAAATGACCCCTATAGTCACTGCTTCTGGTTGAGCGCCATCTCCAAGGATGTGTTCTCCAATTGCTCTGAGTCTTTTTTTCTTGCGTCAGCAGACTCGCCTCCATTGGTTGCAGCCATAAGCCACATCAATTCCTCAGAGGACAATCCCTCAAGGACATCAGGCCTATTGTAAGGCTGATCCATCTCTTCTCCCATTAGATCAGTCCAATTCCATGACACCACTCTGCGAGCTAACTCATGGCAAAGCGCTGTTAAGTTTTCACCAAGTTGGGTGCTGTCTCCAGCAGCATTTTGCAGCTTAGAAATCTGCATGACTTCCTTCACAGTCATCACTGGAAGTATCTCTACCCACTCCCCTTGATGCACATAATGAGGAGTACCTGCTGACAGGATTTCGCCATCCTCGACCACCTGCCCAACATTGATGGCACAGTCATCTGACAGCACTTTTTGAGTTGGTATTTTGGGCTTCATGAGCCTCTCCTTTGCTAATATTTTATACCCATGTATTGTGATACTAGATATATCATTGAGCCTCTGCATCTCAGAATGTAATACTAATTATTATCGAGGTCAGATTTTCGATACCCTTTTCCTGCCATTCTAAGGCGTTTTAAGAGGGGTATATTTTCTAGCTGAACAAGCATTGGCAAGCCTTGGAAACTCAGTACCTCTATTTTTAGTACCTTTGTTCTGATATTGGGCCTCTATAGACAGGGTGAAATATGACCCCTTTTTGTCAAGAAAAGGGGTCATATAAATCCTTATCCTCTGGTTGGCGCAGCAGCATCCAGAGCAGCAGAACCGCCGTTATGACGGAACGATGCGCTGTATGTTATTGGCCCACCAACAGTGCTGGAAATCGAGTAGGACGTAACGATAGCAAAACCGTTATATCCAGTGGTTCCATCTGGTTCAAAGTCCCATTCCTCGCCTTCCAAACCCAGTTCACCAAAGATGGTTGCATCCCCTTGAGAGGATGCCAGATCAGCAAAACCACTGATGTCAACAGTGGCTGTTGGCTTACCTGCCAGGAAATTTTGATAGGTATCACTGAAGCTCGTAACGTCAGCCTCTGGCACTGTGAAGTTAAGGGTTACTGAATTTAACTCGTCCTCTAGCGCTACGCTATCAAAACTAAAGTCAGCATCCTTACCGTGAGTTCTAGCCATAATGATTATCTCCTTATAATGATTCTAACTATGACACTGCTCTGGTTGTCGAACCTGAGCATTGAAATGTTGCGCTGTAAGTAGCTGCTCCACCAACTGGGAGGTTGATGGTGTAGCTGCTGCAAATCGCTCCAGTCAAGCCAGAGGAGGTGCAGGTATATTCAGGGCTGTTGGTATCTGGGCCTGCGCCATCTGGGTCAAACACCAGAGTCTTTGGCCCACTGGTCAGGGTCAGGTGATCGAATATTGTGGCATCCCCCTGGCTTGCAGCCATGTCGAGGCTCCCTGATATATCGAATGACACACCCTTTTTACCAGCCAGAAAGTTTTGATAGACATCACTGAAAGCAGTCACATCTGATTCTGCCACTGTTGCATTCATCGTGACACTATTGAGTTCATCCTCGATTGCCACGCCATTGAATGAGAAGTTGGAGTCCTTGCCGTGAGTTCTCGCCATACAGCCTCCTATGTTACGTAGTAGCCAAAGCCAACCATTAACTTAAACGAGCGACTTCCTGCACCACCAATAGTGACTACAACTCGCCAGATATTGTCTGATCCTGCTGGGCCTGTCGCAGTCTTAGTCTCGAAAGTAGCCCCACTGCCTTGGTTCAACTGTGTGAATGTCAGTCTATCTGTCGCACTGCTGAAGCCAGAGGTGTCGCTCTGGATTTTGACATCAAGAGTGTTGTTCCCAGAGCCACCAATCTCAATCAGTCGCAAAATTCCAATTATCGTGTTGGTGTTTGCGATAGTTCCCAGAGTGTACTGAGTGCCATTGGCAGAGGAACTGTCTGTGGCATATCTCAAGATGGTAGAACGGAATGGGGCAGATGCGCCCTGCCAGGTGACGTTACAAGCGATGGCATCACCTATGGTGCTGACCCTTGGGGATGCGCTGATGTTAGTAGCGCCCTCATACCCAAACACCCCATCACTAATACCACCTGGGTAGATGCCAACCCTGCGATTGGTAGCAGTGAGGTCAGTGAACATCTCACCATCATAATTAGGACTGGCAGTTGACCATAGACCATTCACATTGAATGTGAAAGTAGGCTTGCCTTGTATAAAGGTCAGGTCACTATCAGCAAAGGCAGTGACCTCTGCTGGAGTCTCTGCGATGCTCAAATCCATCGAGTTGCTGACTCCACTGAAGTCAAACTCATCAACCAATAGACCTGCTGACTTTGCGCTGATTCTAGCCATTCCTTCTCCTCTTCTTTGGCTTGGGCATCTCTGCTAATCTAGCCTGCGCCCACTCCTCATCTGAGTCCTCATAGATTTTGACTGCCCCTGTTCTAAGCAGTGATTCAATATCAACAGGCTCATCTCCGTCCAGGGTAAATCGCTGGCCTGGGAAGAACCTGATGCTTGAGGGCTTGACCCCTGGCCCCTGCGCCATAAGCAACTTATGGAGCGCCAGATACCAGACCTCGTTATCTGCCCCACCAGTTCCAGCGCCTTCTGGCTTCTTCTTCTTGCTCAAGGGTGGCATTGGTATCTCTTTCTAATGTGATATGGTGCATGTCGATAAAGATTGAATTTAAAAATTCTTTAGTTTCCTTGCAATTCTTGCAGGTTCCTATACTCACTGGGCCATTAGCCCTGGCTATCTCCCAGTGGTGAATGCAATCAACTCTCGTCTGCAATTATTCTGTACATTCCCCCAATATGCTGGAATATCTTTCCATTTAAATCTTCTACCAGATAGATGTCTGACTCCCTGCGACACATCAATAAGCTGTGGCCTGTGATGCTGAGAGAGGCATCCTGCATAGCAGAGTCTATCTGGGTATCTATGTCTGCTGCTGCCTTGGGCCATCTGCTCTCATCAATAGCCTTTATCATGTACAGGGCTGATCCTCCCCTGCCTGTGTAGGAAAAGTAATCATCTACCTTGCTCATGGCCTGGAACACCACAAATGGGGCGCTGGTGCTTTCTGGGGCCATAAGATTGAACACCCCTCCAGTCGCCTCATTGGTCACTGCTGCAATATTCAACTTGTCGAATATTGCTGTGTCTAAATTAACTCTTAGATTAGCCATTAGAACGGAAACATCTGGTCATCAGATAGAGCCTCTTTCAAACGAGGAAATTCTTTCTCCAGGGTAGGAACCATAAAAGCCCTGGCAATCATGTACCTAGTGCCAAACTCGATGAATGGCGCATACTCTGTGGTAGGCCCAATCCTCTGCTCGAAAGATGGAGTGCCTGGGTCTACGAATATGCTGCTCCTAGTATCCCCAGTATCTACTGCGCCAAGATCAGTGATGAGTTGCTTGGAACCTATCTCGATGTTGCGAGCAGCAATCTGCACCACGTTTTTTATCTTGTCATCAAAATCATTAGCGAACTTTGAAAACTTAGATATGTCTACTTGGATGTCCATGTCCATCTTCAAAAACTCTTCAGCCATAAAAACAAAAAGACCCTTGACCCTCTGCAATGAGGTATCAAGGGCTTCCAAGAGCCTCTAAATATGTATAGCTGGCGCTCTAGGCACTCTGGGCTTCAAGGAGCCTCTTAGCTATTGCCATTATAATTTGAGTTTAATCTCAAATCAATCCCTGCTAAAGTGTTGACAAACCTTGACAGCATATGATAAACTTTGTTTATCAAGTAAAGAGGAGATAAACAAATGCTTAGTAGCAAGTACATCAAAAAGGTCATAGCCAAATGTGGACACGAAGGAATAGCCATTATCCCACCCCACAGCATGACCAAAGGGCCAGGACAGATAGGGTTGAACAACATTAAAAAGGCCCAAACAAATCCCTGCTATGACTGCCAGGACAAAGCAGCAAAGCCAAGCGAGAGCAGAAAACGAAAGATAACATTCATCTTCCAAGGGGAATAATAAAAAAGGGCTGGAGAAACACTCCAGCCCTTTTCTTTTTACGAATCCCCTATTGGAACCTCGACAAAGCCACCTTGTCCATCACCCTTCAGCCTCACCTTGGCATCTTCTGCTGCAAAGGTACTCACCACTCCACAGCGCCTGCACTTCACCTCTACCTGGCTGTTCCCCTCAAGGCGAACCCTGGCAAGCAGGTGCTTGCACTCTTCCCTTCTACATCGAGCATCAACCCATAGGGCTAGACCTGTCGAGCCTGACATCTCTTAGAGGTATCCCATGAGCGAGCAGATGTCACAGACACTACCTCATAGGTATCCTCCCCATGAGAAATCCTATCTGACTGTTCCAGGGATTGATCGTAAGCCACTGTCACAGTGAACCGTGTATCCACATCCTCTCTGGCTACAGCGAACTTCTCAGCAGAGGACATGAATGAGATGCGAGCAGGGATGTTCTCATAGACGATTGACCAGCCCTCTGTGAACCCTCCCTGCTTGTCGCTTTCGAGAGTGCGCCTGAGGATACTCACTACATCTGGTAGTGCTTGGTTGGCCTGTGAGCGCATATAGGCCACATCCCCTGTCTGTAACAGGTAATCAGCCATCTGTGTATCTACCGTATTGACCAGTTCCAGAGTCCAAGATGTTCAGGCCTGTGACCTCATCAGAGTCAGTGTATACAGAGTAGCCATCCTTGCGCCTTGGCATGACCACTGTAGCGCCCCTGGCCCTGTTTCTTAGCCTTCTCGCCAGCTTCTGGTACATCAGGGTCACTTGGTTCTTCTGGAAGGATGCACCATCTGCTGAGAATGAGAAATCCCTGGCAAAGCGCACAGCGAGAACCTCACATGCTCTCGCTGAAGCGCCCATTACACTGTCGCCTTCCTGTGATAGGAAGTCATCTAGTTCAGCATCTTGAAAGAGCGCCCTACCTGAATCAGTATCACCTATCTCAAGGCGAACCCTGTCCCTGTCAGCGCTGCTGCCCTCTGTGTAACTAAAAGCCATCAGACCCTCACAAAGATAGTCATGGTCAGAGCATCAGTGAGAGCATCACACCCAGCCAGTTCAGTGAGAAGGTTCCCATGAACCACAGCAGGGATGTAAGCGCCTGTGATAGCTGATCCACTGCTATCATCTAACTGATGGGTTGGATAGTACCAAGCATCAGTAGCAGAGTTTGTTATGGTCAGTAAAGTCACAGACACTGGCCCTCCTGGGGAGGAGAGCGTAGTGTCTGTTGTGCCAGGTGCGGATGCGTGAAAGTCTAGCCTTGCCGCAAGCAACTCACAATACGGCAAGGCCGTTACGAGACTTCCTGTAGCCGAACCACTGCTGCCTGTTGTGGACACCTTTATGGTGTGTTTTTCGATAGCCATTAAGCACCAGCATAATAGACAATGACTACTTCTGCTGTGTCTGGGTTATTAGCCCCAGCAATCGTGACTTTGATGTTATCAGCGACACAGACCTTATCATGCACAGAATAACCATCTGCATATTCAATGTCTGCGCCAGTGTTGCTATCGACAACATGCCTTGGATGGAACCAGCCATTGGTGTTGGCATTGGTCAAAGTCAATATAGTCAGAGCAGGGCCATTGTTCCCTGCTGTGGCGATAGTGACATCAGTTGTCCCAGGTGGCGAGTCACCGTAAGTGACACCAATGGAGCAAATCTGACCTGTGACAACATGGCCTGATGTATTGTTGGCAGTAGCAGAGCCATTCGACCCTGCTGCCTCGCCAGAATTGATTGTGACTGATTGATAACCGTACATCTATCCCTCCTAACTGTCGATGGCAGGTAAGACGTATCCAGAAGCAGTATCTGTCGCAGTCCCAAGATTATCGAACTGGCGAACTCCATCTGCATCAATCAAGATTTCAGATGCTGTGTCACCGTGACCTATTCTGTTGTGAGCGATTACCCCAGTATTATCTGAAGTGTCGCTGTCGATCAGAAGATCACCTGCTGTGTTCAGGCGATAGATGTAGTTCCCAACAATCTGACAAGAGGTGACATCTTTACCAGTAGCTACCTGCACGATGGATTCATTGTTAGCCACACCCAGTTGGATGTAGTTATTACTGAAAACCAACCCATCAAGATCGCCACCAATCTGAGCGATGCAGTCATTACCTGTATCAGGACTGTCAACGTAGTTGTTGGTGAACTCCAGGCGATCACACTGATTATCAGTTGTGGTACACACAATGAGTTCCACAAAATTCATATTGACAGCAGTATCAACAAACCTGCAATTATTGACCACAAATCCAGCAGCGCTCAGGTCAAAGACCCCAGCAATATCAGCGTAATTCATGGAGAAAATGCAGTTGTGAATCTGCACATCAGCAGCAGTCACATCAATATCAACCGTGTTGGCAGTATCCAATGTGAAAGTGGGTCTGCTGTTACCTGCGCCCATGCCAATGATAGTCACACCTGCGACATCGCAAGTGATAGCGCCAGCAGCAGAGAGAGTTTCAGAATGGCCTGGGTGAAGCAAAATTACATCGCCATTATTGGCTGTGCATTTGCCAATAGCACCATCTAAGGTTGCTGCTGGCTGTTTGGGATTGGTCGCTGCATTGTCATTGTCAGCAGTGTCAGCGCCACTGTCTACATGGTAGACATTCCCTAATGTGAATAAAGGACTACCTATGCCAGCCATCCCCTCTACAGGGATGCCTCGACTTTGGATACCAGATGGAAAATTAGTAGGCATTACCAGTTTCTCCTTCAAGAAACCAGTGGGGGCTTATGCCCCCACCAGCTTGCCTTATTTAGTTTTAGCTAGGGTTCTGACCGTAAATCCATTTCCAGTCAGTCCAACCAATACCATATCTCATATAGCCTCTGAACTTAGCTGTGAGGCCATCGAAATCTTCAGCAGTGCTGAACTCAGGCCTGATCCTCCATTGCCAGATGAGATGTTGTTTCATCAGGTTGGAGTCAATCAGGAACCAAGCATTGGCATCAGTGAGTCTGTCCCAAACCACTGGCTGGAATCGACCACTGAACATGTTGACATCATACTGGGCTGAACCTGGCTCATACAGCGCTCTCTCGCTAACGAGTTGAGTAGCTGTGCGCTCTAATTCTGGTGGAACTAGAAGCATGTTTGGGTTCACACCTAGCATCTGCCCAGCATCATCAGTGAAGTTTCTCATGGCTTGTCTGGTGGTATCGAGGTTGTCGATAGTCAGGGCCAAAGTCCCTTCATTGGCCTGGGTTGTCCCAGTATCAGCAGGGCTGTAGGGATGGGCTGTGCTGAGGAGGCCCACACCATCTGCACCATTGGTGGATGCGCCCATCCTGTTGGTTCCACTATCAGTGAAGCCATTGATGAACACGTTAACAGCATCTTGTTCGATAGTGTTATTGAAACTATCAGACATGTTGCTGGCCCTTCTGCGAACTTGACCATACTGGTCATCGTCCACTAATCTGCGCTCCACTTGGATGCCCATCGCAAATTCATAATTCCTTATGTCAGTGCGATAGCCAGCATCAAAGTCATGGTAGGGAACTGTCCCATCAAATGGTGGAACCAGACCCTGAGCGCCCATGCCTTGGTATTGTTCCTCAAAGCGAGTCGAGGACTCAACTCCAAAAAGCATTTCCATGATTGGCCTTGGGCGAGACATACCCACATCGAATATGCGTTTTAGCCCAGGCTTCAATAAATCTGCAAAATTACCAGATGTTAGAGGCATTTAGCCCTCCTATTGCGCTTTCGCCAGATAGTGAGCAGAGGAGCAGATCATCACACGTGTCTCATCAGATGATTGCCTCTTGCGCTCGACAACAACAAATTCTGTGTTGCTTGATGCAGCCAGGGTCTGTGCGCCTGTGGCCCCAGAAATATCCAGGGTAGCGCCAGCAAGCCTAGCACTGGTGTCATTGGGATCAGCATAGACAGCATCAGGGTTCACGATCACTTTCACGATAGTGGTGGAATCAGTACCACTGACCTTACCTGGCTCACCATCAGTAGCATCATTAGGGTTTTCAGGCCCAACAAATATCCCTGCTAGTGCAGCATCGCTTGTCACAGCCAAGTCAACTTCACCAGATTCGACATTGAGCATGTCACCTCTGGTCAAGGTTTCTGTGTCTTTCATTGCCAGAGTGAGAATCAGTGGGCGACCCCCACTGACGTTATAGCGCCATTCAAAACCATTCGCAGCCATAATTATCTCCTAGACGTTCTAACCGTCATTCAGAAATTAGAGTCCTTGGGAATATTCTTCCTCAGTCATGCCCATCAATCTCGCTGCTTCTTGTTGGTCTGCTGTCAATCTAAGGGTTGGGGCAGCTTGCCCTCCCTCTGGATTGATATTAGGTATGCGACCAGCAGCGCCTTTCAGATACGGTTTATCCTCCAGAAGTTGGGTCAGGGCATCCTCGACACCAGTGACACCATCATTGGCATCATATTTCACGTTGCGTTTATCCAATAATAGATAAGCAGCATCTGGGTCAACTATGCCTAACTGGACAGCCTTCACTTTGACCTCGCTGGAGATCAGGGCATTGGTCAATTGAGTATTGGCCTCTGCTGTCTGCTTCTCAGCTTCTGTCGCCCTTTGTGTGAGCCTTTCAGCCTCAGTGAGTTGGGCTTGCTCCAGTTCATCTGCCCTCGCAGCCCTTGTCTTGAGGTCGCTGTAATCGCTGAATTGGCCCCTGACCTCTCGTCTGGCCTGACCAACCATGCGATTGACTTCCTCTTGAGTGAAGCGTTGAGTATTTGTCTCAGCAGGTGGAGTCGCTGGTTGCGCCTCTACCTCTGTTGCCTGGGGAATTACCCCTTCCTCTGGTAGCGCCGTATTATCTGTGGTCATCCTTCCCCCTATTTATACCCACTGGGTAAGTGGTAGTTTTTGGATTATATGAAGATTTGAGTTTAAACTCAATAACCTTTATGGCATGTCATATGTCATTTGCCACGTTTACTCATAGCGCCTTTATTCCCTCGCAAGCGCTTATCTTTTGGTGGCCCACTCTTGACCCTGCCTTTGGACTTATAACCAGACCCCTTCTTTCCTGGCATCTATACCTCCTTCACCCCACATTTTCCACAGTACATCCTGTCATTCCATTTGGTGAACGGAGCATCCATAGGAACCACTTCTTTGCAACTGTAACAAGTATTAAAGACCTCAAGCAGGGTTTTAGGCCTGATAGGTCTGCCTGTGCCTCTAGTGCGCCTCAGGCGCTTCTTGAGAGGCTGCAATGGGTTCAATGTGTTCATCATCCCCTCTATGATTCTGTTCCAGTCCACAATTGGTACAAATTCTCAGAACTATCTTTGCTTCTATATAGATTTTGCGCTCGTAAGGCCAGAGAGGAGCCAGCACTAGGGCATCATCGCCACAGCGATAACAGATCATCTATTCCTTCTGCGCTTAGGAGGGTCTACTGCTTTGTCATCCTGATAATCTACCTCTGGCTCCTCTATCGCCACAGGCTCCTCAATCAGGTTGATGCTTGTGTCATCTATAACCGTGTCTACAAACTCGACACCACACCCCTCGCAAAATGACCCAGTTGTGGCAACCTGTCTGCTCCTGTCACAGAAAGGACACCATACAACACCCCTGCGCTCTCTGATAACTGGCCTGGACACCCCTGTAGATGCTTGGATCGCTTCCATGTCTTACTCCTCTTCTATATCTGCCCAGTCTGCCTCAGCTTCTGCTGCTTCAGCTTCTTCTCTAGCAATCCTGGCCCTTGACTGAGCGAATGTCTCAGCAAAGGCCATCGCCCATTCTGGAGTAGGTTCTATGAACTCTGTTCCTGATATATCTGTTGGCCCTTGTGGTTGTGTCATTATCTTCCCTCCCTGACAAAGTTATTGATTTGTCTAATATCTACATGTAGAACACTAGGCACAGGTTTGCCTAGCATGTCTTTCGGAGAATACCCTCCTATTTCTCTATGGACTTTAATGACTTCAAAGCGCCCATGCAAGATGCGCTCTTTCTCGCTAAGATAGCGACTGACAGGAGATACATTCAGACCTTTGGCTCCAGGCTCTACATTCAAAACTACTGAAGTGTTATTTGCTGCATCTATGCCTCTCCCAGCAAATCTCTCTGCTATGTCAGTATCTATCGAAAAACTTGAAATCTGAACATCAGTCTTTGCGCCCACTTTATATATCTCTTCAACTTCATCTATACTCTTGCCATTAAATATAAAGCCTCTATGAGTCTTTACATTCAATGGAGGCGAGACAGAGACAGCCTCAGCTATTTGCGCCCCCAATCTTTCGCCTTCTTCAATCAAGTCATTGCTGCCAGATAACCATTTAGTTGCACCTCTTCTGTGTGCCTCATTTCCTCCACTGGCCCAGGATTCAATCGCTATCCCTAGTTCTTGCCCCTCTGGGGTGGCATTAAGAATTTGAACATTGCTGACTCTTGATAAATCATCTGGAGCATCTTCCCATTTAGCAAGGTCATCTGCTGGCCCTTTAAAGCGAGAAGATACATTGGTCACTTCCCTGCGCTTGGGTATAACCTCTGCCTCTGTACTTGGCAGCTTAGGCTTGGCCTTCTTGATGGTTTTCTTGGTCGCCACCTTGATAGCAGCCTCTTTAGCTGCTTCATGCGCCAGCCACTGAGTCAATGGCCCACCCATATCAGTGACTATCTCTTTAATTGGAGTGACTACAGCAGTAGTTCCCCACACAGGATGTCTGGTCTTTTTCACAAAGTCGAAATAGTCTATTGCTCCAGCATTAAAGGCTTTATACTTCCCTGCTCCCATCATCTTTTTCTGCACAGCAGGAGATTGACTGTTGAACCATCCCAATGCCCCCTCAGGCTTGGGTGGTTCAGGTATCGTCATCCCTAGATCACCATAAGTGACCATTTCTGGAACTATGGCACAGCGACAATTGACATGGGCATCCAAGGCTTGGTCATTACCATAGAGATTGCCATCCAGAACAATACATGCCATGCACACCCTGTCATCTTTAGCTGCCATCCTGCGATAGCCCTTGATAAGGTCTGGATTCGCTGCATACTGTAACCTGCTGGCCTCCCTGTGCGCCCTCAGTGTTTCTGTGCGAGATATCGCAAGCGCCCTTGTTAGGCCCATGCCACTCTTCAAAGATACAAGGTCTGCTGTCTTTCTTGGACTATAGCCCAGCGCTATCCCTTCTCCTACTCCCTCCCTGACAGCCCTTACCGTGTCTGGCCCAAGAGGTTCAAGAAGTTTCCCTAAAGGAGCGCCATCAGCAGAGATGCCAACAAAGTTAGCGAAAGCCTCTCTGGGCAATCTTGACCATGTGACTCCCTGCCTTGCCAACATGTTAGGTGTTATCCCAGGAGGTAGCCCTGCTGCCATTGCAGCCTCAGTCATCTCCTGAGAAAGGACTACTGCTGCTGCCTGCCCTTGGGTGATCTGAGCAGTAGCAATATCAGTGAACTGCTTCATCTCCCCTGCAACTTGTTTCTCCAAGTCCTTCATCATGCCAAGGCGCATGACCTGCCAGGGTTTCAAGTCTTTGGCTTTGGCTACCTTGGCAAGAGCAGCAGCATTTTTCCTGGCAGCAGAATTGACAGGGGCATAAGCACTAGCAAGAGCATTCACCTCCCTGGCTTGGACAGCATCAAGGCGTTTGTTAAATGTCTCGACAGCTTCTTGTGCGCCTTCTGGCCCAGCCACTAGACCTCTTCAGCCTCCTCAGGAGCGCCTCCAAATCCATTGCCTGCATTGAAGGTTCTGAGTATCTCAGCGCCTATGTTTGTATCTGCTGACCTCTCCTGTAACTGGTCATCATCCATCTGGTCTATCTCTTCCTGGCTGTAACCCATCTCTCGCCACAATTGGTGCTTGCTTATTCCTAGTTCTGCCTTGGACTTCAGGACTTCCATGTGAGCCTGCTCATTTCGAGTCTCAGGGTCATCCCACTCCATCTCAAGTGTTACATCAGCCAGGTTAGCAACCTTTGGCCCAAAGGCTTCCTGTACTCTAAGGGCAACCATCAAGCAATCCTCCCAGGAGTTGCCAAAGTTCACCTGTCTCTGTTTGGCCTTCTGAACAAGGCCACTCTCAGCAGTCTTTAAGGATTCCCCTGATGGCGCACCTCCCATGATCTGGAACAAGTGCTGTGGAGTCCTGCTAATACCAGCGATATGCTGCACCATTGCTTCAATGGTTCTTAAAGGCCCATCTACATTGGCCCCATCCCATTGCCCAACCTGGCCCCCTCCATCTAACTCTGTATGGAACTCTGTGACAGACCCAGGCATGATGTCCAGCCTACTACTGTTGTGGTCGATGTCTACCGTGTACCTCTGAGGGAATGCCAAGGTATCAAGGATCATAACAAGATCAATCAGGGTCTTATTCAACAAATCCTGCATTGGGATAATGTTATCTATCTCTGAGATACCAAAGTCCTCACCCAATGGCTTGTTCTTAAAGTGGATGATTGGAACTCCTATGGGTTCTCCATTGCCCATGACCCAAGGCACAGGCCACACCTCATCATTCTCATCCATATAAGGCGACCAGACACCACCTCTTGCCACATACTTCTCAACCCTGTCTGGATAGTAGATGTTTAACCGTGTCTCTGGCTCATCCCCCAAATTAGGGTATTGCAGCCACTTCTTACTGGCCCAGTCTATCTGTCTGGTTGTCTCACTGTAGTGGGGAACTATCATCTCTGCCATCTGGTGAGTCCATCTAGGGCGCTCATTCGCAGCATCCCAGTCACAGAGCAGATAGCTATCCCCAACCATCACAGTGTCTGTGTGAATTACTACCTGGGTATAGTCTGATCTATTCTTTTGCCATAAGTCCCAGGCCCACTCAGAAACAAGGTCATTGTTGCTGCCTATGCCAATGATCCTGAGTCTTTCAGCTAAGGACTCAATAACAACATTGCAATAGTTGTCCCTGAAGGTAAGCCTGGGAGGTAGGAACTTCTTGAGCCTATCTGTGAGCGCTGTATCATGTTCGCCATAGTAATAGCGCCTTGCTATCTCGTAGCCATCTCGCCTTTCATCAATCTGGTGCTGTATCCACCTCATCAGCGATTCAGCAACAGGGTTAACATTTGAGTTTAAACTCAATACCATCTCTACCTACCTATCCCAGTATTTAGGGTCATCAGGGTCAAGTCCCAATGGATTGTATCCATTGCGCCTGCCCACACCAATCAAGTCATGTACCTCTGGCCCTGACAGGCTGGCTAGGTCTTGCCTCATAGCCTGCCTGAGAACACCAACAAAGGCATCAACTTGGTCATCATGCGCCCCATTAGGAAACATCCCCAACTCATCGAGGAATGGCCCCAGCCACTGAGCATTGGATGGTATAGAAACCCTCCCTGCTTCCAGCATCCCTGTCACAGCATTGGCCCTTGATACCTTGTCCTTATCCACTCGCACTGGTAGCACAGGCAGGTTAGTCTCTTGCCTTAGAGACTGGACAAGGGATTGTCCACTCGCTGCATCTTCTACGAATACCCTGTTGGGTTCATAGCGCCTGTATAAAGCCTGAGCAACTCTGGTGAGGTTGGGATAGTCCACCTTATCTCTCCAAACGTCGAGGACATAGAAGGTGTCCCTATCCACACCCATAGTGACACAGGCAGAATAGTCATTGCTCTCGCCTGTCTTGTATGCAGTATCCCAGAACTGATAGACCTGCCCAATGGTCTTGGGCCACTCCTTGTGGAACCTCCACCATTGGAACTTGAATAGTCCTCCCTCAGCTAGAGCAGGGCGCTGCTGATAAAGCCCTGCCCAGTCCTCAAGCCCTACTGCTTGCCTGATGCGCTGCAAGTCATCTATATCATATCTATCAGGCCACAGCGCAGAACCTACATCACGGTATAAGTCCTCATCTTCTGCGATAGCAGGAAGCCTGATATGATCCCAGGTTTCAGCGAACTCCCCATCTTCTTCAGCTAGTAACTGTCCAACCAAATCCTCTTCATGCCATCTGGTCATAACTATGATGATTGAACCACCTGGCTCCAGCCTAGTCCTAGCAGTGCTGCGCCACCAGTCCCAGAGATGGGTTCTCGATACCTGGGATTGGGCCTCTGCCCTGTTCTTGACTGGATCATCAATGATAAGTAAATCAGCACCTCGCCCAGTGATTGGGCCTCCTACACCAGCAGTGGTCATCCCTCCACCTTGTGAGAGTTCCCACCTTGCAGCAGCGCCAAGGTCATCAGCTAAGTCCATCTCGATCCCTGAATTAACTATGGTGTTCCTGACCTTCCTGCCCCAGGAAGCAGCAAAGTCTGCTGCATAACTAGCAAGGATGATTCTTTTCCTTGGGAAGTTCACGAGATACCAAATAGGAGTCCAATGGGAAAGAAGTTCGCTCTTTCCATGTCTTGGAGGCATGGATACGATCAGGCGCATAGGCTCTGTAGCAAGCATGGAAACCTTACTGGATATAAGGTTTAAATGATGCTCCCTATGCCATGAACCGTTAGACCACCTAACTGCTGTCGCTGCTGGAGTCGCCCTCCAAGCGTTGGGCAAGATGGTCGAGAGCGCTTCTTGATTGAGGGTCTTTAATGAGGTCATTCACAATCCCAATCACTACTTCTGCTTGGATTGGCCCACCACTTGGGCCTGTTATCTCTGTTTGTGTCCTGCCAAGGGAATCACCCAATGCCCTTAGTTCAACATCTGTGGCGATCTTCAGCATCTGGGCAAGGACTGGCACAGGTATCTCATCTGCTGCCATGTTCTCAAGGCGCTCTAACACCTTTTCCTGTACTTCCCTGGCTAATAGTGCATGTCTATCCCTTGCTGCATAGAGTTCGCTCATATGGCGCTCTCTAATCAGCCTATCTAACTCTTGATCGTAGACCCTGCACCTATTAACCCAGTTCCATTGGGATGACCAGCGCTCGATAAGTGTTCTCGATTTGCCTAACTGCTGCCCAACCTTCACCACACTTCTTATGCCTAAACCCAAATCACGATAAATGACAAAAGCAGCAAAGGCTGGCGCTGTCTCGTTTTCCTGCTGTTCCCAAGGTTCAATTGAGTTTAAAGTCAAATTGTGACATGTCATATGGCATAGTGTAGGCAGAAAAAGGCAAAAAGAAAAGCCCCCAGAAATCTGGAGGCTTGAGCAATATTAGAACAATGCTACAGGAGCACACTGTCTAATGGGGCAAGTTTAGCCCTGATCCCACAAAAGGAAAAGGGGCCACTGTCATGGCCCCCTGTTTCCTCGATTCCCTTGGTGTTTAGACTGAAAGCTGGTACTCGTCGCTGGACATCCAAGCCATCTCAATCTTGGCTTCCTCTTCAGTGTCATGGCGTGACCATTCGTATCCATTCTGGAACAATCCCCATTGGGTGTTAGTGATTACTATCGTTCCGTTCTCCATTCTGCCTGTCTCTATTTTCTTAATCTCTAACATCTTGTAACTCCTGCTTGATTTGATAGATTTATTTTATTCTATTTGGCAAGGGTTGTCAATAGTTTTTACCACCAATCTGAAAATTGGTTTTAATAACAAAGAGCCTGGGTTTTCGCCCAGGCTCTCGCTTCTCGATTCCCTTGGTGTTTAGAAGTGGACTGCGAACCCTGTGATGTTCTCAAAGACTCCCTGTACTTCCTCTCTGGTCTGAAGGTCGCCTACCCCTACGATTTCTTTCTGGGTCTTGGCAGTGATCCTCCAGAAGTGCATGTCAACGGTGTCTCGCTCATTGACTGTCATTATGACTGTGTTAATTCCCTGATCTCCCTTGGTGAAGTTAATCTGGACTCCGTTATCAACTGCCATGATTTGCTTGACCTTTACTAGGGTCTGGAAAGAAGAGCCTAAAGCTGTCAGCAGGTTCCTGGCTACCTGTTCTTTCTGAGAGTGGGCGCTGTCTTTGATGAGTTGGTTGGCGTTGATTGCTGTAGTCATTTGGTAACTCCTGCTTGATTTGATGAATTAAGTTTAATCCATCTGACAAGAGTTGTCAAGCATTTAAACCCACCAATTTAGAAAGACGTAAATCCCAGTATTTGCATCGCTTGGATAGACCTGGCACATATAAGCTATGTGGTGGAATTAATATATACATAGCCTCATCTGCCTGAAAATGCCCAGCCAATGGTATGCCATGTCCTCGCAATAGTGCCTCAGTAAAATCACCAACCTCACGAGTGGTGGGCCTAGTAGTTTTCTCTGTATCTGATCCACAATAATATACACGGTAGCCATTGTCTGAAACATTGTCACAGTGACGAGTCCAAATAGCACCTTGCACTGCAATATTAGCTGCACCCCAACGCTGTGTCATATGGTTGCCTTGCTTAGAGTGTGCATAACGATATAAAGGATGATTGATACTAATAGAAGTAGTTGTATCTTTCAGGTTCTGCCTTGCGCTATATCCAGCCTTTTGAAGTTCCTTGAAAGGGGCGCTGA
>VTLG01007908.1_pt1 | contig 22850 bp, 33 predicted proteins | sample 4694571 | NCBI WGS metagenome assembly VTLG01 (sample SAMN12604809, study PRJNA352737) | marine metagenome | biome: ENVO:00000447; feature: ENVO:00000209|ENVO:00000569|ENVO:01000036; material: ENVO:00002151; isolation source: viral sequences binned using virsorter ...
CCTACAACAAAAGATAGAGTTGTTATAAGTAGTGTTGAATTTAAAATTGTTCAAGTTGTTATAAATGAGCAAAATAATACACCAGTAAGTTTTGATCTTATCTTGAGGTAAACATGGCAAGACAAATCAGAATAGATCAGATCCCAGATGTTATGGAAGATGCAATAGTATTTCTTGTACAGGCAACTACTTTGGAGTGGACATCAAGAGTGAAAAAGGCTACACCAGTTGATACTGGTAGGCTACGGAACTCATGGCAGACAGAGATTAAACCAACTAGCGGAACCATAATCAATAACTTACCCTATGCAGAGCCAGTTTGTTATGGTGAAAACCTACCACCATCATGGAAAGATCAATACAGAACTAGACAAGATACAACTGCTGGATTTCCAGAACTAATTGCAAAAGAACTACAAAAATGGGCTTTACAAGAATATGAAAGAATTAAACGGAGGTTATAGTGGCTGCAACAGATTTAAATACAGTAAGATCCACAATAGAGGCTAGGTTAGCAACAGAGCTTGCTTCAAGCCCAGCGATCCCTGTTGTATTTAACAATATGACCTTTGATTCAACAGCAGAAGATACTTTTGTTCAATGCGTCACAAGCTTTGGAAATAACTCATATCTAACTCAGGGAGGAACAACAGACTCTGACAATCAGATTGATGGTCTTGTTTTATTGAATGTATTTACAGAGGAAGGTTTAGGGGCAGGGTCTAACTTTACAATTTGCAAAAGACTTAGAGACTTATACAATAGAATTACAGTATCAAGTGTTATTTTTGATGCACCTATTGGCCCTGAGATTCTTACCTCAAGTCCAGAAGGTAAGTTTCAAACTCAAATCAGAATAACATTTACAATCTACGAGGATCTTTAATCATGCCAAAGCTTGTTATTACAGAAGAAATGCTAGACGCTATCGAAGCTGTCAAAGGTGTAAGAGATCCAAACTATTGGGATCCTAACTGCAAAAGATATATGGAGAGTCAACAAAAATCTAAAAAAGATGTAAAAACTTCCGAAAAGAGTTAATATATTTATAAATCTTTCTTTTTTTTGTCATGGCAGCTATCAGAGGTGATGTAGGCAAGATTATGTTTCATAATGCGGCTGGTACTGAAGCCGATATTGCTGGAACTAGATCTTGGTCATTATCAGTTTCAAAGGATACTTTAGAAACTACAGTTCAAGGTAATACTTCAAAGACTTTTATTGGTGGTCTTATTTCTGGTGAAGGATCAGCAGAATTAATCTATGACAATGCTGGTAACTCTGACTACTTAGCATTTGTTGAGGACATATTGACAACAGGTGATGCTGGTGACGCATTGTTTGAACTGTTCCCTGATAGTTCAGCTAGTTCTAAAAAGTTAGCTTTTTCTGGAATCATTACAAGTGCTGAGTATGGTGCAACACTAGGAGAAACTCAGTTAATAAACATTTCATTCCAGACAACAGGTGCAATAACCTCTGACATATAGTAAATTAAAAATACTTCGCATTTAATTTATGGCAGAAAAGAAAACCCTCGACCTTTTGAAGGACGCTTTTGACCTTTCCAAAAGGCGAAAATTTGACGTTAAAGATGATAACGGCAAAACAGTATGCAGTTTATATTTTAAGGCTATTACAAGGGCAGACAGAGCCAGAGCAACACAAAGGGCTGGTAGTGATGATCCTTTAGTAGTTTCTACACATATGCTTTGTCAGTTGGCAGAGAATGAAGATGGTACAAAAGCATTTCATCCAGCCGATTTTGCTAACTTGCAAAATGAGTTGCCAGAAAATGTGTTAAATGAAATTGAATTATTTTTATTTGGTGTAAATCAAAACGCAACGATTGATAACGTAAAGGAATCCTAAGGGGGGATAACTGGTTAAATTTTGAGTTTTTCCTTGCAACAGAATTAGGTAAGACAGTAAGCGAACTTAGAACACAACTCACTGAGGAAGAGTTGGTATTTTTTGCTGGATATTATGAATTAAAATCAGAAAGAGAAAAGAAAGAGATAGATGCAATGAAACGCAAATCAAGATATAGTTAAAGGAGTTATTGTTTAGTCGTGGCAGTTTCCAATGTAGAACTAAGAGTTGGTGCTACCCAAGCGATTACAGCATTAAAGAATGTAAATACTCAGGCACAAAAATTTAATCAAACTGTAAACGGAACAAATAGTAAACTTAAAGATGCTAATAAAAATTTACCAATATTAGGTAAAGGATTTTTTGGTGCTGGTGCTGGTGCAAAAGGGGCGGCTGTAGGTTTTAGAACTGCTGGGGCTGCGTTAGCAACAGCTTTAGGCCCTATAACTGCTGGACTTAGTTTAGTTGCTGCTTTAGGAAAAACATTTGGAAATTTAGCTCAACAAGATTTTGCAACTGCAAAAGTCAAAACTCTTGGAGTTGATGTAGATGCTTTAAATCCAAAACTAAAAAGTTTATCTAATGAACTTAGTGGTCAGGTATCTTCGTTGGATCTCCTATCAGCATCTTATGATGTAGCATCTGCTGGCTTTGGTGAGGTAGCAGAACTTTCAGACGTATTGAAGGCATCACAGTTAGGTGCAACTGGTGGATTTTCTGAATTAGCTACTGTTGCTGATGCTACAACATCTGTTCTTAATGCTTATGGTCTTGAGTCAGATCAGGCGGCAAAATTAGTTGATGGATTCATACAGACACAGAATGATGGTAAAATTGTTGTAGATCAATATGCACAGCAGATAGGTCGTTTAGCACCTATAGCGGCTGGTGCTGGTGTGGGAATAGATGAACTTAATGCTGCAATATCTACTGTCACTGCAACTGGTGTTCCTGTTGAATCAACCTTTGCTGGACTACGACAGGTTATTGCTGCGATACAAAAGCCAACAAAAGAAGCCTCTGACGCAGCTAAAGAACTTGGAATAGACTTTAGTGCTACCGCTTTAAGTACAAAAGGTTTGGGAGGTGTATTAGAAGAGCTTGTTGCAAAGGGTGGAGCTAGTGAAGAAACTCTTGCAAAATTCTTTGGATCTGTTGAGGCTAGAACTGCAATATTACCTCTGTTGAACGATCAACTCGTAAGTTTCAATAAAAACCTAGAAAACCAAGCAAACGCACAAGGTAAAGCTGCTGAAGCTGCCTTTACAGCACAAAACACGATTCAAGGACAATTAACAAGACTTGGAACAGCATTTACAAATTTGACCACAGAGGGGTCTGAGTTTGGAATAATAATAAGAGAATCTCTTAAAGTTGCTGCTGTTACAGTTGAAGCTTTAAAAAGTGCTTTTGAATTAATACTTGCACCAGTGAGGGCAGTTACAGCCGCAGTAGGAGAAATAGGAAAAAATATTGCACAAGCTTTAGGGATAGAATCAACAAACGTATTATTTAATTTAGAACAAGGCTGGATCGGTATTAAAGAAGCAATAACAACAACAAGTAAAAGAGTTGAATTTATCGGAAAAGTTATTGGTGGTGTTATCGGTGTTACTTTAAGAAACCTAATTACACTAAGAGAAAATCTCATAAATGGTTTTGTAGAAGCAACTCAACCTGTAGTTAATTTTTTTGAAGGTGTTGGAAAGTTAGTCTCTGGAACTGCACAAAACATAGTTAAGTTTTTTCAAAGAGCATTTGAAAAAGTTGTTGCTCTTATACCAGAACCATTAAGAAAACTTCTTGGTGGTATTGAGTTGCCGCAAGTAGATTTGGATATTAAATTTCCAAAGTTTGAAAATCCTTTTCCAAAAATTAAAAAATCTGTAGACCAACTAATTCCAAAAATTATTGAATATTCAGGGGTTGAAGAAGGTGTTACAAATACAGTAAAAGAGCAACTTGACGCAAAAAATAATATTGTTCCTGTTACTCAAAATATAACAACAGGTGTTGAACAGCTAACGGAAGCTGAAAGAAATGCAAAAAAAGAAGCTCAAGAACTCAAAGATACATTTATGGAAATTGGTAAAAGTGTTGAAGATGGAGTAGTTCAAGGATTAACTGATGCTGTTATGGGTACAAAGTCTTTAGCTGAAGCCGCTACAGGTGTATTAAATAATCTAAAAAGAAAGTTAGTAGAGGTTGCCATGCAACGTGCAGTATCTGGTTTAGGAAACGCTGTTGGTGGATTTCTTGGCAATGTGTTTGGTGGTGGTGGTAGAAAACGTGGTGGTGGTATTGGTGGATTTATAGGAGGTTTATTTGGTAGGAGAGCAAGTGGTGGCCCTGTTTCTGCTGGTGGTGCTTTTCTCGTAGGGGAGCGAGGGCCTGAGATTTTGCAAATGGGTTCTAAAGGTGGCAATATAATTCCAAATAATAAAATTGGTGGCGGTACTGTAAATAACATTACAATAAATGTAGATAGTTCTGGTATGGATACTCAAGGATCATCAGAGCAAGGCGGTAGGCAGTTTGGTGAACTTATCGCATCTGTTGTCCAAAGTACAATTATTCAAGAACAAAGATCAGGAGGTTTACTAAATCCATAATGGCAACATTCCCTTCAATCACTCCTACCTATGGAATGCGAAAAAAAAGCAATCCAAGAATAAGAACAACGGCTCTTGGTGATGGATATGAGTTTAGAACTTTATTTGGTTTACCACTCACACAAGATCCCAAAGTATATGATTTGACTTTCAATGTTTCTGAAACTCAAGCTGATGTTATAGAAGCATTTTTAAGAAGTCGTGTAAACGATCAGGCTAGTTTTACATTCACTCCACCAGCAGAGGGTTTTAGTGCAAAAACAGGTACTTTTGTTCAATCTGATGGTAGCGGTTCTGCTGGAACTATTATCACAGTCACCTTTACAAATCATGGAGTAGGTATTGGTGATGTTTTAACAGTTGATTTTAGCTCTGGCCCTACTGATGGAAGTTATGCTGTTGTTACTGCCGCAGATGCAAACACGTTTACATTGACTGCAAGTTCAAGTGACAGTGCATTAGTGACTTCTGCAACAAATGTTGATTTTACTCTTTCTGGTGCTGGGCAATACGTTTGTGATTCTTGGACAAAATCAATACCCTATAACAATAGGGCTGTCATTTCAACAACATTTAGAGAAGTATTTGAACCATAATGGCAAACCCTGTCTCAGAGCTACAACAGCTTACTAATAAATCAATTATTGAATTGTTTTCTGTTGAATTGAAAGCTGATGTTCATTATACAAAATCAGCAAAAACGGCCTCATATTCGCAGTCAGGACAAACTATAACCATCACTCTTAACTCACATGGATTTTCTGCTGGTTTAATTCTTAGCCTTGATTTTACATCTGGCAATGGGATTGATGGTGTTTATACGATTCAAACAGTTGCTACAGATACTTTTACAGTTACAGGCACTACTTCACAGTCAACAAGTGGGGATGTGTCATTCAATGTCAATGCAACAATCTCAGATGAAACTGTATTCTTGTTTCATTCTGGTGTAAACCTGACAAATAATAATGATATTGTCTGGCAGTCAAATACATACGCAAGAATGCCCTGTGAGGCAGATGGTTTTGCATATTCTGGAAAAGGTAAACTTCCCAGACCTACATTGACTTTTTCTAATATTCTTGGAACTATTACAACCATTTTACAAAAAGTTAATCAGACAACAGCTTTTTCTGATTTAACAGGAGCAAAAGTTATAAGAAGAAGAACTCTGGCAAGATTTTTAGATGAAGTTAACTTTCCATCAAATATAAATCCTTATAAAGTTGGATCAGTTGACCCAACAGCAGAATTACCACAAGAAATATATTTTATTGAAAGAAAAGTGACAGAAAACAGAGATATTGTACAATTTGAATTAGTAAGTACTTTTGATCTAATTGGTATTGGCGCACCAAAAAAACTTGTCACCAGAGCCGATTTTCCTTTAGTTGGGACTTTACAAAATTTTTAAAATGACTTGGAAAGATGATTTTATAAAATATGCAGAGGAGCAAGCACCAGATGAGGCTTGTGGATTAGTTGCGATTGTCGAAGGTAAAGAAATATTTTGGCCTTGTAAAAATATCGCTGAAGATCAATTTGAATTTTTTGCACTAGACCCAGAGGATTGGGCGGAGTGCGAGGACAAAGGCGGTGAAATACTTGGAGTTGTACATAGTCACCCTACAGGCTCATCTGAACCTTCTGATGGCGATAGAGCATCTTCTGAATATGTTGGTTATCCATATCACATTTACAGTATTGAACATAAGAGTTGGCATATTGTAAGTCCATCTGGTTGGAAAGCTCCTTCATTAATTGGAAGAAGGTGGGTTTGGGGGCAGCAAGATTGCTGGACTGTCGTTTGTGACTGGTTTAAAGAAACTAAAAATATTGATATTCCATACTGGCATAGACCAAAAAGTATAAAATCATTTTTAAATAGTCCTGAGTTTCAATATGCTTTACCAAAATTAAAATTTCAAAAACAAGAAACTACTGACAAAATAAAAAAAGGTGATGTACTGCTTATGATGGGGCCAAGAAAAAAACTCAGTCATGTTGCTTTATATATTGGCGATCAATTAATTTTGCACCATGAGGCAAATAAATTAAGTTGTAGAGAATTATATGATTTAGGCTATATTGAAGCTACAAAAGAGGTTTATAGATATGCAGCTTAAAAAAATAAAAGTTTATGGAAAGTTAAAAGACTTTTTAGGACAGTCAACATTTGAAGCTGCTGTTAAAACACCACAACAGGCTATTAATTTTTTAAGGGCTAATTTTGTTGGTATTGATAAGCATATGAATGAACAGTTATACAAAATAAAAATTGGAGGTAATTCTGTAAATGGTGATTTATTAAATATGAGTACAAGCGGTGACATACAAATAATTCCTGTTGCTGTTGGAGCAAAAAAGGTTTTTAAAGCTGTTGGAAATGCTTTTAAAGGTGCGGCAAATTTTGTAGGTGATGTTGCCAGTTCTGCTGTTAATTTTGTTGCCAATAATGCTTTATCTATTGGAGCTACTCTTTTGACAGGTGGTGTAGGAGGAGTTCTTTCAAGTCTTGGAACATCTTTGATACTTGATGGAGTAACTTCCTTATTAGGTGGAGGACAATCCGCTTCCTCTTCATCTTCTGTTGGTGATACAGATCCAGCAATGCGTGGATCATATAACTTTAATGGCATACAAAATATCAGTTCTAGTGGTGTTCCGATTCCAATTTTATATGGACTTGTGTTTTCTGGGTCTATTATTATCAGTTCTTCGGTGGATACCGCCCAGATAGTCAAGGAGATTTCCTAAATGCCAGAACTTATTGGAGGTGAGGATTTAGCAGCTATCAAAAGACAGGTAGTTGATCCTGATTTAGTAGATGGCGGCCTAAGATCAAAACAATTTGCAACAGTATTTGATTTATTAGGCTACGGAGAAATTGATTCTATTTTTGATGTTGGTGGAAGTGGAACTGATACTTTTAGAAAAAGCATTTTTTTAAACAATACTCCTTTATTAAATGCAAATGGTGATGAAAATTTTTCAAATGTAGAGGTATTTTTTAAAAATGGGGCATCAGATCAAACCGCACTGCAAGAAATAACTGCTACAGCAAATACAGTTCCTGTTGGTGTTGCAGTAACTAATTCTACATCTGTTTCTAGAGCCACAAGTACAACTGCTTTTGATCGTCTTAGAGTTTCGATACAGTTTCCTTCTTTGCAAGAATTTAAAACTGATGGAAATATTGATGGTGTAGAAGTAAAAATGTCCATAAGAATTACTGAAAATGATGGTACTGTACATAATCCTGTTGTTGAAGATGTAATAAATGGTAAAGCTACCAGCCCATATATAAAAGATTACGAAATAAAGCTCGCATCTTCTTTAAGTTTTCCTTTAACGGTGACAGTGATAAGAAATACAGCCGACTCAACAACTAGTCAATTACAAAACGCTTCAAATTTTTTATCTTTTACAGAAATTATTACAGATGCGAGAGCATATCAAGGTTTTGCTTATGTGGCTTTAAGATTTAATGCTCAAGAATTTCAATCTTTTCCTTCCCGAAAATACCGCATAAAAGGAACCAAGATCAAGGTTCCGCATGGAACAACTATTGATTCTAATAATGGGAGGGTTATCTACCCAGCAGATTATGTTTTTAATGGAACTTTTAAAACTGATAAAGAATGGTGTTCAGATCCAGCTTGGGTTTTATATGACATCTTGACAACAGACAAAGGTTTTGGCGGTTCTGATGGAATGATTCAAGAGGATTCTTTAGATGTTTTTTCTTTTTATTCTGCAAGTGTTTATTCTAGTGAACTTATCACAGATCCTATAACTGAAACAACGGAACCACGTTTTTCAGCAAATATAATTTTAAGCCAAAAACAAGACGCATATACACTTATCAATGATCTTTGTTCGATAATGAACGCAATGCCTTTTTATGGTGTTGGAACTTTACAACTGTCTCAAGATAGACCCACCAACCTATCAACAGGAACATCTGATCCTCAATATTTATTTACTAATGCAAACGTCACAGAAAATGGGTTCACTTATCAAGGTGCTGGTCAGAGAACTAAATTTACCGAAGTTGAGGTTTCATATTTTGATAATGATACTCAGCAAATTAATTATGAATTAATAACAACAGATCAAATTACAGCTTTATCTGATGCAATCGGCAAATTTGGTAGAACAAGAAAAACAATAAAAACAATTGCTTGTACATCTAGGGGTCAGGCAAACAGATTAGGTCGTTGGTTTTTGTACTCAAATCTTAGAGAATCTGAGGTTGTAAGTTTTACTACGACTCTAGAAGCTGGTGTAATTGTAAGACCATCTACAATTATAGGGATAGCTGATTCACTGAGGGCTGGTATTCGCAGAGGTGGTCGAATAAATACAGGAGTTTCTACAACACAAATTATTGTTGATGATGCAAACAATACTGATTTGACAACAGCTAATTCAGCCACCCTTTCTGTCGTGTTGCCTGACGGCAGTATGGAAACAAGAGCAATAGATACTATCTCTGACAAAACAATAACTGTTACTTCTGCTTTTTCAGCAGTGCCACAAGCAAACAGTATTTGGGCTATTGAAAATACTACTGTTGAATTTCAAACATATAGAGTTTTATCAATAACAGAACAAGACAAATCAAATTACAACATAGTTGCAACTATCCATGACACTAATAAATATGCACAAGTAGAGGACACAACTGTTGCCGCAGATCCAAGAAATATAACTACTTTACTAGATGAAAAACCATCACCTTCAAACCTTTCTGCAACTGAATCAATAGTTGTATTAAATAATCGTGCTGTTTCTAAAATTTTTCTTACATGGGAACCAGTGCAAGGTGCAAAAGAATATTTAGTTGAATTTCAATTTGAAAAAGATAATCCACAAAGAATAAGAGTTGCAAGACCAGATTTTGAATTATTTGAGTCAAGATTAGGAAGTTATAGTTTTAAAGTAAAAACGTATAATTCTTTGGGTGTTTTAAGTTCTACCACTTCAACTGTTGATAATTTTACTGCCGTAGGAAAAACAGCATTACCAGCAGATGTGCAAAATGTACGAATAGAACCATTGTCAGATCAATTTGTACGACTACGTTTTGATCTATCAACAGATGTTGATGTTTTGCATGGTGGAAACGTGGTAATTCGTAGCTCTAACCTTACAACAGGCTCAACTTTTACTAACTCAGTTGACGTTTTACCAGCACTTTCTGGAAACGTCAGCGAGTCGATTGTTCCCAATATTGTAAATGGCACATACCATCTTAAGTTTAAAGATGATGGTGGCCGCTTAAGTTCTGGTGATGCTTCTGTAACTATGCTTCAAACAGTGCCGAATACACTACCAAAACTTACAGTTTTAGAAGATAGAGAAGATACAGACTCACCACCTTTTGCTGGTACAAAAGTAGATTGTTTTTTTAGTGATGATGTAAATGGCCTTGTTCTTGGTTCACTTGTTACTCTTGATGATGAGGCAGACTTTGATAGTATTGCTGACTTTGACTTTATCGGTGCTGTTGATATTACAGGTGGATCTTATGATTTTGCAAATACTCTGGATTTAGGTGGCAAGCAGCCATTGAGATTACGCAGACATTTTGTGACGCAAGGTTTTTACCCTAATGATTTAATTGATAAAAGATCTGGAAATATCGATACTTGGACTGATTTTGACGCTGCAACTGCCTTTGATGTTGGGGCATCATTATTAGTTGCGACTACCGATCTTGACCCTGATCTTGTAGTCTCATCAGGGGTTACTTATGGACAAAGTGGCACTACGATCACTGTGACTAAAACCGCACATGGATATTCTGTTGGTGATTTTGTAGTTATAGATTTTGCTGCTGGTGGTGCGACTGATGGAAATTATCAAATAACCTCAAAAACAGATAATACATTCACAGTGACCTCTGCTACAAGTGCAACAATATCTGCTGGAACTTCTTGTACCTATGGAGCAAATTTCACACAATTTAATCCTTTTGTTAATGGTGTTTATGTTGCAAGAGGTTTTAAATTTAGATGTGAAATGGATTCTGATGACCCAGCCCAAAGTATTGAGATTGACCAGCTAGGTTATACAGCAGAATTAGAGAGCCGAACAGAAACAAGTCTTGGTAATGCAGGGGCATCTGCTGGTGGATTTATTGCATCTGGTACTTCTACCAAATCTGTTACTTTTACAAATAGTTTTTTCACTGGACAATCTGGAACTAGCATTGCAGCAAATTCTGTTTTACCATCAATCGGCATAACAATTGAGAATGGACAGTCAGGTGATTTCTTTGCTCTTTCAAACATAAGCTCAACAGGTTTTGATATAGATGTAAAAAATGGATCCAGTCATGTTAATAGGAATTTCAAATATACAGCAACAGGTTTTGGACGTGGTAGTTAATTTTAAAGTAGGATATACTTAGATAAAAAATTAGGTTAGACAATGGCTCAACATGATTACGTTATAGACAACTCTACTGGAGCAAATGTTAGAGCAGACATAAATAACGCACTATTAGCAATATCTTCAAATAACTCTGGATCTTCAGCACCATCTACAACATACGCACTACAAACTTTTGCAAATACGACAGATACAATGTTGCAGCTTAGAAACGCTGCTAATAACGCTTTTGTAAATTTAAGAAAATTTGATGGTAGTTGTCCTTTACCAGACGGTACAAATTCAGTCCCCTCACTATTTTTTGATGACGATACGAACACAGGGATATACAGTTCTGCTGCTGATACCTTTAATATTGCAACTGGTGGTACTGAGAGAATGGAGCTTGGTACAACAACAATATTTAATGAAGATGGTGCGGATGTAGATTTTAGAATTGAAGGCGATACAGAGGCTAATTTATTTTATGTTGATGCTGGTAATGATCGGATAGGTATAGGTACATCAAGTCCAGATTCAAGGTTACATCTTTCTTTTGATTCTGGTGAATCTCAAATACGTTTAACTAGAAGTAATGCTGCTTCTAATACTAATGATTATGGAAGGATTCTTTGGGAAAGTCAAGATGATGTATTAACTGGAAAAATAGCTGTTGCAAGAGAGACAGCAGAAAACAATGGCTATATGCACTTTAGTACTGCTAGTGGTGGAACATTAGATGAACGTATGCGTATAGATTCGTCTGGAAGGTTGCTTTTAGGAACTACAACGGAAGGTTATACAAGTGCAGATGATTTGACTGTTGCAACTACTGGTCATACAGGAATAACCATACGATCTGGAACGGCCAGTTTAGGAACACTTGCCTTTTCTGATGGGACTTCTGGAAGTGCTGAGTATGATGGTTATATTCAATATGATCAAGATGGTAGGCACATGGATTTTGCTACAGGGGGAGGTAGTGTCGCTCTTACTATAGATTCGTCTGGGAGAGTAGGTATAGGAGAGTTAACACCTAGTCAAACATTACAAGTTGGTGGTGATAGCGGTAACGCTTGTATAAGTTTAATGAGAACGAATGCGGCTGCCACAACAAATGCATATGGTCATGTGTTTTTTGAAAATGACCAAGATGTACAAATGGCTTCTATATCAGGAAAAAGAGAAGTAGCAGGTGGGTCGGCATCTGATGATGATTGTTTTCTTTCTTTTAGTACACACTCAGGGTCAGGTGGAAGCAATCTAGAACGTATGAGAATTACGAGTGATGGTGACATGATATTAGGATCGACTAGCTCTCTTGGTAAGCTTACTGTATCTAAAGTTCAAAATGATTTAAGTAGTGCTGGTGGTTTTGCTAATCCGCATCTTCGGTTAAATGCAACTACTACAACGGATAATAATGGTTTTACAGGCATAGCATATTCTGCAAGTACACTTTCAAATTATGGCTGGACTGCTGGTGCTCAAAGAATTTCAACAGGTGGAGGAGATGCTGCATTTATATTCAGACATCATAACAATAGTGCTACAGGAAATGAACGATTACGAATAATTGATTCTGGACACGTATTAGTAGGAACTACTGGTGTAGGTGGTGGATTAGGAGGAGTAAGACTACAAAACCCTGACAACGGCTCTTGCAGATTTGGTACAGTTATTACATCAGGTACAAAAACACTTATTCAATTTGTTTCTAATGGTGGAAATAATATTGTTGGGAGTATTTCTGTAGGCACTTCGACTACTACCTATGCTGAAAGTTCTGATTATAGATTAAAAGAAAATGAATCTCTCATATCTGACGGGATAACAAGGTTAAAACAGTTAAAGCCATATAGATTTAATTGGAAAGCTGACAGTTCAACAATAATAGATGGATTCTTTGCACATGAGGTTAGTTCAATAGTGCCACAAGCTGTTACAGGAACAAAAGATGCTGTTGCTGTAGAAGATGATGTAGAGAAAGGACTAGCAGAAGCTATAGGCGACCCAATTTATCAAGGCATAGATCAAAGTAAACTTGTACCTTTACTTGTAGCTGCGGTAAAAGAGTTAATTACAAAAGTTGAAACTCTTGAAGCTGCTTAGTATAATTGGATAACTTAACAAAATTTTATGGCTACACCTCAAGAGCTTTATGACGAGACAAAAACTCGTCTTGATTTAAATATTGCAAAATTACAAATGTTAGAAAGAGAAATACAGGAAAAAGTTGCAGAAAAAAATAAACTTACACAGCCAATAATAGAAGATCAAGGAGCCTTGAAACAGTTGGAAAAATTAAGTGATGTTGTTCAACCTGTAGAATCTAAGTAAAATAAAATTAAACACCTATTATCATGGCTGTAACTTGGAATATTGTTTCATTAGATGCAACAAAAACTGTTGGTTCTTTATCTGATGTTGTAACTACTGTTCATTGGACAGCTAGTGACGCTGAAACTGTAGGCAGTGGTAATTCTGCTGTAGTGCATACTGGTTCTGCTTATGGTGCTATAGGGCTTGCTGATGCTGATTCTGGATCATTTATTGCTTATGCAGATATTACAAAAGATAATGCTATTGCATGGGCTAAAGCTGCAATAGGTTCTGATCAAGTAACAGCTATTGAAACAGGAATTGCTGCACAGATAACAGAATCAAAAACACCAACTAAGACTTCTGGTGTACCTTGGTCGACAGAATAGAAAGACCAACATAAAGTGGTGCTAATGCACAGATTCCGCAAAAAGTTATAATTGTGACAGGTACTAATGCCTTCAAAAATGCTTCTCTTATCATGTTTCAAAAGATTTGTCAGATAGCTTCATTGTTGTCGCTTTTTCTAACCTTGTCAATGTTAGGAGGTTCATACTACGCTTACCGCTTTGTTACCAGTGAACAGTTTAAAGCAAGAGTGATGAATGAAGTTCTGGACAATGTACAAGGCATAATGCCAAAAGTTTTGGATAATGCTTTACCAGATATGACAGGCGGCACTATTCCAGAATATATCCAGCCCAAAAAATAATGGAGATACCAGAAATAGGTATCAAACAAATAAATGTTCCAGAGGTTTATATTCCTGAGATATACAAGCCAGATCCTGTATTACCTGTAATAACAAATTTAGAAATAGATGTTGTTGGTTGTACTTACCAGCATAGAGATATAAAAAATACTGGTAATGCACAGCTTTTGCTAGATGACCCAAACGGAGTGTTTCTGACCTGTGGAGAATCTTTGTTTCCTAGCTTTTACCCTATCGACTACAGACCAGATCAGTTGGTGATTACGGAAGATTTACCGATCACAAATGATGCCCCACCTATGCCAGAGGCAGATATTCCAAAGGCTGAAACACCGAAAGAAAAAGAAGAAATAAAAATAGAGCCATGTCCACCAAAAGATGCCCCATTTATGGCTGGTGATTACAGAAATGATAAAAAAATCCAGAGATTAGTAAAATATGAAAAAACCATAGGAGGCTCCTGTGATCCGATCTGGGAAGATGTACCATTCCGAGAAAGTTTTATTGGTACTCCTGAAGTACTCATATCTACTGCTATTATCGGTCTGGTTGCTGGTGGGTCTGCGGCTCTTGTCCCTATAATTCAAGGTATTGCTAAAAGTGCCATGAAACAAATAGGAAAGCGTTTTTCTAAAAAAAATAAATCTACTTAGTTTTTATTTTGTGAGTATGAGGCAATACTTGGTTTGGTAAGGGAATAAGCTTTACATCTTTACAAGTGACTGCGTGTTCACCTGTCAGGACTACTCCAAGTTGAGCTTGTTTGCCACATACCTCTAGCCTATAGAGAGCCATTTCTAATTTTGTTTTTTTGATTAACAACTCTTGAGCTTCAATATTTACAGCCGCAGCTTTCTTACAAAGTTCCCCACCATTACCCAAAGGGATATTAAATTGCATAGATATTCCATAATTTAAGTTGTAATTATCTTTTTCAAATCTTGGGGTTTCTTGAATATATTTTATTGCCCCAGTATCCTCGTCATAAATGTTTTGTCTGGTAATTGTCTCTATTGGCCTATTAAAGCTCCATGCGTCTGTTAGATATGGAGTTATGGTCAAACTAGGCGAGGTGCAAACAATTCCTTGACTGTAGCGATTCTGAGGCAAGCTAGAGGGAGTTATCATAGTTGCATTATTATTGACTACCCCTTGAGCCGAGCTATTCGGCGAAGCAACTGTTGTATTAGCCAAAACCCTTGCAGGGCAAAGAATTATAAGAATTACTGACCAAAAATACTTTGAGTTTCCGTTGTAGTAGTAGTTGTAATAGTCCGATTTATTGTTGTTACATTGGAAAGGCCAGCACCTTGCAAAGATTCCACCAGTGAAAAGCTTTCTCCAGCGTTTACTATTTTCCATCTTGGCACAGCCTCAAGTTCTGGACTTGTCCAACTAAACTGAACACCACTAAGAGTCTGAGTTGTTCCAGCAACTGTTGAAGGGTTGATATATCCATTAAGGTCTGCTGATTCAATATTATGTCCTGATGCTGAGTAGGAAAAGCCAGAATTGTATTGGTGCGAAGTGATTGTCTCATTAATTACTGATTGCGAAGTAGAACTCTGAGTACTAGAACCGCTACGGAACTGAGGAACCACAGGTGTAGCAAGGGTTCTCAGAGGTAGTAGTAATATTAATAATAACCAAAATCTAGTCAATTTCAATCTGAACAGTAGTTGAAGCAATGCAGCTAGTACCAGAACCAAATGCTCCAGAACAAGAATGAACCCCACTGGATAAACTGCTAATACTTCCAGAACCTAAAGTCCCCCCAGAAATAACTGTTGTTTGTCCACCTAATACTGGGAGGGTTGCTATGCCGCTTGATGGAGTGATTGCTGACTGTGTTACGTCACCAGCTTGGTAACTTTCTGATAGTGAAAATGCTGAACCAGCAGTGGTAACAGATTTATTTGTGTTTACTAAAGCTGGAACTCCATTGCTTAAGCTGCCAAGATTCAAGCCACCTATCCCATTTGTCACTATGCTGTCCCCTGTTCCTGTAGAGGTAGTAACATTATTTCCACTTATAGAGTATGAACTAGGTGCGGCATTTGTAATTACATAAGGAGAGTCAATAGAAATCTGTGCAGAGGTCACATATTTAGCTGTGATATCAGCAAAGGCACTAGACGGAGAAAGAAAGATGATAAATGGAAGAAGTTTCTTCATTTTTTTACTACTCCAACTTTGGAATCAGAATTGTCAACTATCTTAACATTACCATTTACCTTCTTTTTGTCACCATTTTTCTTGATGTTTAGGCCATACTGAGCCGTCACGGCACTCAGAAGTCCAGCCGCGAAGGTGGTATCAATTTGCCTTGTAGGGTTGGGATTAAAGTACGACCAAGAAATGACCCCCAAACTCCAAAAAAGTATAATCATCTGAACCACGTTGGCAATCAGACCATTACCTTCTTTTTCTTCTTGATCTTCCATGAAATTAAGGTTTCTTGTTTAATACTAGTAATTTAGCTATGTTTGGAAAAACAAACAATTCAATGATTAGATTTATCAAGCCTATTTTAAAATTTTTCGTCAAGTCAAATGCAGTGAAATCCTTAGTTGTAGGGCTACTGGAGGACTATGCCGCTTCCACTGAAACGGATATTGATGACGAAATTGTAAAACTGGTAAAAGAGAAATTATGGCCTAGTGTGTAATGAAAAATATAATTGACGCACTTACTGACAGCTACAGCCTTGAGGGTGAGTTCGAGGTGCAAAAATCTATACAATTCATACAGAACATGGAAGATATAGAACTACTTAAGCCCTATGCAATAAAGCTATTACAAACAAATGCAAGGCAAGCCCACTTTGTAAGTAGTGCTATTGAACTTATAGCAAGGCAGCAAGCTTATGTTGTAAGGCTTGAAAGTAAATTACAAAAGAAAAAAGCGACCCTATGGGATCGCATAAGATACGTTTTGTTTAACAAGAAATCAGGGAACTAAATCCTTTTCTGTAATATCAAACCATGTTGCAGATTCATGCACCATACCAGTAAGCTCATCTGTTCTTGTTGTTTCACAAAATTCATAGGTTCTTTTAGATTGAGCATGATAAAAAATCTGACCTATATATGGATTGTTTGGGAAAGTTACTAAGTACATAATCAAAAAGGTAAATCCTCTGGAAGTTCACGCTGGTTTGCTTTGACGTTTACAGTCCTCTCAGAGGCTTGTTTAGGGTTTAGTGGTGCAATCTTACCTGAGTTGCCCCAAAGACCGCCCCAGATCGAAAAACCAGCTATTTCATCATAATCTGATTTGCTTTTGTAAACCCTTATCTTAGTATCTTCGATATGAACATTATCAACCATTTGTAAAAGCCAATTTGCAGCTTTTACAGCATCATCACAGGTAAAGTCAATAATTAGGTTTTTTTCTGGTGCATTATCTCTATCGCTGTTGTTGTCAACGATTCTAAATTTTGCGTTAAATGCGGTGTTTGCCATAATAATTAAAAGGGTTCAATGGGTGTAATGCCGTTTGCTTCTTCCCAAGCAAGGACTTTGTGGAGGTCATATCTGACTCTAGGATCACCATAAGAGACAGCAAAGATAGGAAGTTCATAGTACTCAGGCCCTATGCCTTTGTACCGCCATCTTCTTATGGAGTCTGGGTGCATACCATATCTCTTGGCGAGTTGATCGGTAGAGAAATACTGGCTGCCAGCTACTGTCATGTTTTGATTACCTCTTTTCTAGTTTTGATAAGGTCGCAAAGATCGTTGTAATCATTTTGCGGTATTTGTCTGTTAGCATAGCGCACCTCTAAAGACTCAGCACATTTATCAAGCCTTGCTCTGGTGTCAGCTTTAAGGATTGCATCTTTGGCAACAACTGTAAGGTTTTGAGAAGAAACTGGAGTCCTATCTTTTTTAGGGTTTTTCCAGCGTTTTTTGCCGTCATAAAGTGACAAACCAAACTGAGAGCCAAAGGTCATTAAGGCACGTTTTCTTGCGTCTGTTTCAGCTTCTTTAATGGCATTTTCATGGTTTTTACTTAGATTAGTTTGGTTACTAGTGCCAGCACCAGTACCCTCTCTAATTACATCACCAACAGTCACTCTAACTCTTGCAATGTAAGTTACTTCACGAGGCTCTGCACGAATACAGGTTGTTTCTAAGGTTTCACAAGACCAGCCGTCAAAACCAAATATCCTGTTGGCCTCACCTAAAACGTACCAGCCTTCAACGTAAGCAAGTTGGAAAGTACCATCTTTGTCACCATCTCTTGTCTCTACATTTTTGGGGTCAATTGGTTGATTGAGTAATTCAATTTGTTCTTTAGTAAATGTCATAACCATTTAGGGGGTGTAAGTGTTTTGATGCCCTCTGGAGCTTGATCTGTATATCCAGCCCAGATGCCTGACTCTTGGGCTTGTTTGATGTCAGACAAAGTTTGTTCTTGTAGTTCATATCCACGCTCAATAAAATGAGGTGACAGTTCATAGATTCCCACGCTGTATGGAAATACTTTTTCTACTGCTACAAATATAAAACGCTTTGCTCCAGTACCTTGAAGATAGTGAGCAGCCTGTAGATGATACTTGAATGAAGTGATAGTCCTAGTAAATACATCTGGTGATGCACCACCTTCACCTGTTGTTTTAAGGTCAATAACCATATCATCAACTAAGTAGTCACAACGGCATTTACATTGCAAACCTGTTTCCCTATGCTTCCACCAATAGGATTGCTCAGATGCACCCATATCAATTTCAAAACCATTTTGACTGTCATCAAAAATGTATTTAGAAACAAAAGAATTTTGAGCTAATGATTTTTTCATTGCAGCAATAGTTTCAAATTCAAGTGATGTAAAAGTTTGAATACCTTTTTCTTGCAAAGCTAGTGCAGTTGCTTTTCCTTGTTTTGTCCTTTTGTCATCTAAAAGAGCGTAGGAGTGTGGAAATAGTTTTGGCTCTAGTACAAATTTATGTATCATTGACCCAAACTTCATTGCTGGAGTTGCAATTCTAGGAGGATTGTTTTTGCCATACTTATAAATGTTGAAAGCCTCAAGGCCATGATCTATGGCATATTTCAAGTCAGACGCTGAAATAGCTGGGTCTGATCTATACACTTGTTCATCAATATCAACTGATGTTATGTGTGGAGTGGTGTTGTTTAAAGATTCCATTTTGTTATAGTAATGGTGTCCTCTGGTGTTAGGACAATGGGTGGAGTACTGGTAGAGATCAGGGGTGGTCTTTACCAGTATTTTTTTGTTCTATTGAATATTCTTTTAAAATTTCTTCAGAAGTGACAAACCTAAACCAAAAAGGGTGGGCTGTTTGCATTACATCTTCATGGTTCATATCACATTCATATCCAATAATTTCAGAAGAAACTATCCTTTTGTCATCAAAATATTGACTTGTTCTTTCAACATTTAAAGGGTAGTCATCTTTGTTTGTGTAACAATTAAAAACCAAACTCTCTGCAAAGTCTTTTGCTTCTTTTTGATCTTCCACGACTACCTCAAACTCTTCAACCATAGTGTTGTAAGTTTTGATTTTATAAAGTTTTTTCATTGTTTTTTCTCCAAAGCATCTAATCTGTCATTGATTTCAATAATTGCTTGCATTGCTTGATTTACTGAATTTGTAAGCTTAGTTTCAAAATCCAAGCGTTTTTTTGATCTGACATTTAATTCAAGAAAAACTCTTTTGTTTTTGTCATGCCAAATAGATAGTTCTTTGTAACCTTTTTCAAGATCAGAAAGCCTTTGCTTTATGCGTGTCATTTCAAAGGTCATTGTTGTAGCTCCTTACAAGCAAGTTCAATATTGTTTTGATGACAGTCGTTATATGTCATCTCATAAAGTGTTCCTGACAACGTGGTGTATAGGAGACCCATGCCAGCGATAGCAAGTAATAGATTCTGCATCAGTCAAGCTCCGTTTGATCGAATTGAATTTTGATTAGTGGATAAGATTCAACATCTGTGAATTTTTCTTTTGCTCCATCAAGCATTAGTTCATAAAGTCTGACTGCTTGTTTTGCCTCATCTTCTGTGAACTTGTAGTTGCTTTGGTTAGCAAGGTTCAAGAGTTGCTTGTGTCTCATAACTAAAGCGTTGACTCTTTGAACAAAGAGAGCTTTGAATCTGTCTCTCTTGTGCTGATCTTTCTCAGCTTGTGTTTTAGGTGTAGAGGTCATTTTTGTGCCTCTCTGATTTTTTTTGCTCCATCTGCATAAAGATGATGTCCAAAAGGTCTAACATTAGCAAAAAGTAAATTTGCATCTGTCTCGTCTAGTAAATTCCAACGTGCAGTTTGTCTTTGCTCTTTACAAAGATTGCCAGTTGCAATTTCAACGTAACCCATGTGACAGCAATAACCTTTTCTGCCTCTTATGATTTCGTAGTATTTTCTGCCTTTATTGATAGTGCAGTTATCACCCATTCTGAGTGGTTTACCTTCTTGCCAATCAATTAAGGCTTGGTCGCATTTAGCTGCGTAAGTTTCTACTTGTTTAAGTAGTTTTTTTTGGTCAATCATTTGAAATACCTTGCGAAAGAACGGCCTCTCAGCCATACCTAATATATTATATGCACTATGTTGCACTGTCAAGTCCTTAAAGATATTGTTACAGATCCATAACATTTAGATAAACTTACAGGGCAAGGGTGGACATATATATATAAATCATGTATTATTTAAATATGAGGTCGAGAGATCGGCTGATTATTCAAACTTCGCAAAGGATTCAAATGGCAAAAGCTAGAACACTAACATTTACTTTCCCAGATGGAAAGATAAGAAAAGTAAGAACAGCAAGAAATTACAGTCACGCTGTCAAAGCTACTTTCAGAGTTCAAAGTAAATTTGCATACAACGGCAAATATTACTTAGCTACAGAAAAGCATTTATGTGGCAGACCTGACTTGATGGAAAAATGTGTTGCTAAGTACAGCAGCTTAGAAGGTGCAGAAATTATGGTTGCACCACTAACTAACGACCCTTGGGCTAACGACTAGCCCTTTTCTTTTTATTCACCTATCACCCCAAAAAAAATGTACGAAAACTATCAGGAAAATCTTTTAGACAAATGCAATCAAAGACTAATTTGTTGCGATCAAAAACTTGAGGAACTTCATAAAGAAGTCAAAAAAATTACATTGCAAAGATTAGAAGTTTCAAAACTAATACACGCAATCAAGGAGGTTAAGTAAATGGAATTAAGAGATTATCAAATAGAAGTTCTTGACCACCTAAGAACTTCACTAAAGCAAGGGGCAAAAGCTCCTTTGCTTGTTCTTCCAACAGGTGCTGGTAAAACAGTTATCTTTTCTGAGCTTGCAAGAGACTTTGTATGTCAGGATAAAAATGTTCTTATCCTTGTACATAGGAGAGAGCTTGTAAAGCAAGCTTGTGAAAAGCTTGACCTGATAGATGTTGACTATGGTGTTATTGCCTCTGGTTTTGACAGCAATAAAGATTCAAGCCTACAAGTCGCATCTGTTTATACTTTATGGAGAAGGATTGAAGCAAACAAAGATACTTTTGTTCCTGATGTAATTATTTTTGATGAGGCTCACCATGTAGCTGCTGGAACTTGGACAACCATTATTGATAAATACAAAACAGCTTTAAGAGTTGGAGTTACAGCAACACCGATACGATTAGATAACAGACCACTTGGAAAGTTTTTTGACAGGCTAATCAATGGGGTTCAAGTCAATCATTTAGTTTCTAAAGGCTACTTATGCGATCACAAAGTTTTTGCAGGGGCAGAGCTTCCAGATTTATCAAAGCTTAAAGAAAGAAGAGGTGATTATCAGGCCAAAGACTTAAAGGAGGTTATGGATAAGCCTGTGATAATTGGTGATGCTGTTCATCAATACAAAAAACATTTATTAAATAAACCAGCAATCGCTTTCTGTGTTGATATTGCTCATGCAACAAAGGTGCTACAACAGTTTAAGAAAGAAGGTGTTAAAGCTGAACTTCTTACTGGAAGCATGAAGCTTGATGAAAGAGATAATGTTCTTAACAGACTAAGATCACACAAAACTCATGTAGTGGTTTCTGTTGATGTTATCTCCGAAGGCACAGACTTGCCTTGTGTTTCTGGAGCAATCTTGCTTAGACCTACAAAGTCTCAAGCATTGTATATGCAGCAAGTGGGTAGAATCCTTAGACCAGAAAAAGATAAAACTGCAATAGTTTTAGATCATGTTGGTAATACTTACAGGCATGATTTTATTGATATAGAAAGAAATTGGAAGCTAGAGTTTGATTATGAAGAGATAAAGAAACTTCCAAAACCTGTTTTTATTACTTGTAAAAACTGTGGCTTTGTATATAAACCACAGAAAAGCTGTCCTAGCTGTGGCCTTAAGGTTTCTAAAAAAGAGTTATTAGCTATTGAAGGTGAACTCAAAGAGTTAAAAAGACAAGAAGAAAAACAGCCTATAACTATCAAAGAACAGTATGCTTTTTCACATTATGCAAAGAAAAAATTTCATGACAAAAACAAATCTTTTTTTAAAGAACTAAACAAAAAAAGCAAGATAATTTTTGAAAATAATAATCAACTTTTAGTTGGTGATAATATCACTTATTACAACGGACATAATAAAAAAAATTATGGAGTGCTAATTGCTTTTGTTGATCTTGGTTTACAGCATAAATTTGAACATTACAAAGTTGTACCAAAAATTCCAGAACAATTAGTCAGGGCTGGTTTTAACTACAAGTGTCCAGAGATAGTAAAAGAAGGTGTAGAGCTTTCAGAGTTAGAAGTTCATGGACTAGTTAACAAAGGTAAAAGAAGTCAACTTTTTGTTTATTTAGAAGCCGAACTAAAATTTGTAGGCATAGAGAGACTTTATCTTGAGACAAAGAAAAGGTATTTAGGTAAACATCATGCAGGGCATAACTTATTACTGCTAACAGATGAGGGATTGATCTTGCATGAAACAGAGTACAGAAAAA
>VTLG01009659.1_pt1 | contig 22849 bp, 15 predicted proteins | sample 4694571 | NCBI WGS metagenome assembly VTLG01 (sample SAMN12604809, study PRJNA352737) | marine metagenome | biome: ENVO:00000447; feature: ENVO:00000209|ENVO:00000569|ENVO:01000036; material: ENVO:00002151; isolation source: viral sequences binned using virsorter ...
AATACAAAGCTGGTACGAGAGGTGTGTTTGAAATGTCTAAGATTCGTATGAAGGCTGGACATTTTGAAGCAGAGATGGTAGGAGATGAAGGTCACCCAGACGCTATGGGTATAGCATTACAATCTAACATTGCACCTATACAGATTAAAACAATACAAGAAGGGAAGAGTATCTTTATAACATCTGCGGAAGATATAGAGTTATTTGCCAATACAGATTTTTACCGTACTGCTTGGACAGGTAAGATGTGGGATTATGCATATACTGATTATAACCTTACATCCGTATCTGGTGATTTAGAAATACTAGCTTCTGGTACTGATAATTTGGCCGCTGAAGCCGGTGGTGATATTAGGATTACTGCTAAACAACAAATGGATATTGAAGCCTGTAAGAAAGATGTGAATATTACAGCAGCTTGGAAAGATATTAATATTAAAGCATCTTGTGTTTCAAGTCCTGAAGAAGCTGGTGGTAATATTAATATGCAAGCCGTAAGGAACGATGAAAGTAATAGTGGTATTTTCAGTTTAACCGCAGATAATGCTATAAAGATTAAGTCTGTCAATAAAGAAATAGATATGTGGGCCTTAAAACAAATTAATATAAAGGCTGATAGTTCTTCTGATGCTACTCTTACATCTTCAGGTCTTGTTTCGATAGAAGCTAAAGGACATGCTTCTCAAGCTACTACTGGCGATGTTAGTATGATAGCAACAAGATATATTCAAACAACATCTAATGATGTTTCTATTACAGCAGATCAAAATTTTGATGTTAAAGCAGCCGCAACAGATAACGGACAAATTAGGATGCAAACATCTTCTGGTACTAATGCTATAAACTTTAAAGCGAGCGGTAGTTTATATGCTCAAGCCTCTAGTGGTTCAATGAATATTAAAGCCAGTGGTAATATTTTGAATACTGGTGCAGAAGTTCATTTGAATAGTACTGCTGCTGGTACTCCCTCTGTAACATCAGTAACAGTACCGAATGACCCAAATGTTGCAACACCTACTGCACCTGATGCTGCAACAATTGCGGCTGTGGGAACTCCAGCTTACGTTGCAGAAACTATGTCTCTACTTGTAATAGATTTACCAGATCCAGTCCCAGCTGATCCACCACTGATAGATGCAGACTCACACGGACTAGCATTGAATATAAACGATCCTGTAACGGCTGGTTCTGGTACGGGTGGAGAGAACATTAGAGATTTGCAAGACTTGTTATCTGAAATGAGTTCAGGAATAGTAACACACACATTTACACCATCTGTGGATGTAGGAGCTCAAGGGGAGTGGGTAGGACTTAAAACAACTGATACTGCAGGAGATTGGAGTGGTTATACCGATAACGGTCCTACGTCGGAAGATTATATTTTAGGTCCGAAATCACTTTCTTCAGAACGAAGATTTCATGGGTGGGTTACAGTAGATGATAAGACAGAAGTTACATGGAAATGCATAGAAGATAGTACACGATAATGAAAGGAGAGTTTATTATAAAGACAGGAGAGGAGTTGATAACGTATACTGATTACGATGATATTCCTAATACTTTTGACCATGTGATAAAGTTTAATCCAGATTGGCCTGAATCACCACATACTCAAGAGGATCACGATCTTATGGCAGTCTTTAATGATAAACTACAAGTGTTAATGGAGATAGAAAGAAATGCCAGCAGTAACTAGATTTGGTGATGCCGATGTAACACATTGTACCGGCATGACAAGATTAAATAAAAGCTCTGATGTGTTTGCAAATAATATTGGAGTATCCCGACAAGGAGATAATAACACAGCACATTTATTGCCCCCTGATGTTCCACCTTGTCCGGGACATTCAGCACCAATTGCAACAGGTAGCACTACGGTGTTTGTAAATAATAAAGGATGTGGTAGAATAGGGGATGGGATTACTGGGTGTACCTCAGTAGCCGCCGGTTCAAGCAATGTATTTGCTGGGCCTTAATAATGGAGAAATTAAATGTTGGAACAATTGAAAGATTTTGTAAGAGACAGAGAAGTAGGATTAGGAATAATAATGATAGTAGCAGGAACTTTAGTAATGTTTGAACTGGCGAAGTTTACTGGACTTGGGTTAATGGTGTATGGTTTAGTACAGGTGTTTTGGGGAAATGAAAAGATTATTCGGACGATAGAACAACATCACCACCATCATCACCATAATAAAAAACAAACAACAACTAAGAAAACAGGAAAGATGAAAAAGAATTATCAGAGAACATGAAAAAGGCAAAGGGACTCTTAACAACCCATCGAGAGGGTGTAAAAAAGAGAACATCAATCGGGGATTCAGTAAGGTCTCGTCCAAAGAATAAACATAAAAAGCGCACTCATAAAAAGTACAGAGGCCAGGGTAAATAATATAAATAGTAACAATGGCTACAACATATAACACATGGGCGCTTGACGCTGAATCGGTCAACGAAAGCTCAAGAACAACTTTCCTTTATAAGGATTTTAGTTTATTCTTTACAGCAAATCCTGTTACAGCAGATGTTACTACGATTACTGATGTTCAAGATATAAAACGAGCTGTTCGTAATCTAGTAATGACAAATGAATGGGATCGTCCTTTTCATCCTGAAATAGCTTCTGGACTTAGAGAAAGTTTATTTGAACCTTTTGGTCCAGTAACATTATCAAATATTCGAGAAAGAATAAAAAATATTTTAGATAATTATGAACCTAGAGTAAAGGTATTATCAATTGAAGCAAATGATCCTGATGGTTATAACCAAGATAATAATAAATTAAATATTCAAATATTATTTGAACTAGTAAACGAACCTAACACAGTACAAGATGTAGATATAATGTTAGAGAGGGTAAGATAAAATGGCAGGTGTAAACACAAAAGGTAAAATGGAAATTACCCAATTAGATTTTGATACCATCAAAACTAATTTAAAAACATATCTAAAAGGACAAACAACCTTTACCGATTATGATTTTGAAGGTTCGGGTATGTCAGTATTGCTGGATACCTTGGCTTACAATACACACTATAATGCTTTTATGGCTAATATGGTAGCTAATGAAATGTTCCTAGATACTGCTGTAAAAAGAAATAGTGTAGCTTCTCATGCTAAAGCGTTGGGATATACACCTACATCTTCAAAGGCTCCTAAAGCTATTGTAAGTGTAACAGTAAACAATGCCAATACAGCTCAAATTACTATGGCTGCTGGTCATGCTTTTGATACTACAATAGCAGGAACAACATATCAATTTGTAAATACAACAGCACGTACATTACAACCAACGGATGGAGTTTATACTTATTCTGAAATACCAATTTATGAAGGATCGTGGGTTACTACAAAGTTTACTGTAGATACTACAGACGCTGATCAGCTATTCATTATACCAAATGATAATGTTGATATTTCTACATTGGCTGTATCAATACAAACAAGTTCAGGTGATACCACATTAACAACATTTACTAAAGCCAATACTTTAGTAGAAGTTAAGAGTACAACTAATGCATATTTTATTCAAGAAACATTAGAAGGAGAGTGGGAAGTTTATTTTGGAGATGGTGTTGTAGGATCAGCATTGATAGATGGTAATATAGTTATCTTAGCTTATGTAGTCACAAATGAAACCGAAGCGAATGGGGCTACAGCTTTTACATCAGCTTCTAACATTAGTGGGTTTGGTGATATTACAGTGGTAACAAATACAGCAGGTGCTGGCGGTGCGGCTCCAGAAGGAGTTGGTGCTATTAAATATAATGCTCCGTTTAGTTATGCTGCACAAAATAGAACAGTAACTGCTGGAGATTATAAGGCCATTATTCCTCAAATATATCCAAATGTAAAAGCCATTTCAGTATGGGGTGGGGAATTTGCGAATCCTGCAGTATACGGTAAAGTATTCATTAGTATTTTACCTAAGGCAGGAGTATCAATAACAACTTCAACAAAAACATCTATTGTAAATTCGCTGCAAGATTATAATGTGGTAAGTATTACTCCTGAACTTGTAGATTTAGAAACAACTAAGATTATACCTACAGTTGTTTTTAAGTATAATGCAAACAATACAACTAAAAGTAAAGAAGCTTTGGCAGCCCTTGTTATAACGGCTATTACAGATTATAGCACAGAGAGTTTAGAACAATTTGAAGAGGTGTTTAGATATTCAAAATTTACTACTCTAATAGATGAAACAGATGTTGCTATTCTATCAAATATAACAAATATAAAAATTAGTAAAACATTTACGCCAACTATAGGTACTGCTACAAAATATACAATCCCATTTTCTAATGCACTTTTTCATCCACATTCAGGACATATGGCAAGTACGACAGGAACTATAGCAGGAGGTATTCTATCTTCTTCTACTTTTACAATAACAGGAGATGCTAATACCTATTATCTAGAAGATGATGGTGCTGGAGTAGTAAATGCATTTTACGTTTCTGGTACAACAAAAGTATATCTAGGTACCTCAGTAGGTACAATAGATTATGTAACAGGTGATGTTGTATTAACTAAGATTAATATTGCAACTGTCGGACAAGTAGATGGGGCTGATAGTACTGTTATTAGATTGACAGTACAACCTGCCTCTAATGATGTAGTACCTGTTCGCAATCAAATACTCGAAATAGATTCTGTTAATATGTCAGTAACAGGAGTGGCTGATACTATTGCAGCCGGCTCTAGCGATGCTGGTGTAAATTATACGACTACCGCTAGTTATTAAAAATGCCTACATTAAAGAATAAAGTTTCTCTACAAGTTGAGCAGCAGTTACCTGAGTTTGTAAGATCGGAGAATCCAAACTTCGTAGCCTTTATGAAGGCATACTATGAGTTTATGGAGTCTGCTGAATTAAAACTTACTTCTTTTGGATCGGTTGATTCTATGATGTTAGAAGCACAACCAGTAGATGGTAGTACTACTAATTATGTTCTATTAGAATCTACTAATAGATATCGGTCTGATGAAATAGATACTATTCTACAGGAAGAAACTACATATGGTGCTTTTGTAAATGGTGAAACAATTACTGGTGATACATCTAAAGCTACAGCAGTAATTCGTACGGCAGATATTAATGTGGGTTCTCGGTTGTTTATATCATCTCAAAATGATTTTCTTATAGGTGAAGTAATAACTGGTGGTACGTCAAATGCTACTGCTGTTATTTCAAATTATACGGCTAACCCTGTCCAAAATGTTCAGCAACTTATGCAGTATGCTGATATTGATGATACTATAGATCAATTTTTTGACCAGTTTAAAGAAGCCTTCCTTAGAACTATTCCTAAAGATTTAACTTCTGGAGTTAATGAAAGAAGTTTGTTAAAAAATATTAAGGATCTTTATCGTGCTAAGGGTACGAAAAAAGGACATGAATTATTTTTTAGAATTCTTCTTAATGAAGAAGTAGAAGTAGCTTATCCAAATGTTGATATGCTGCGAGTATCGGATGGTGATTGGTCAGAAGATACAATCTTGCGAGTTACCTCTGGTGATGATACTATCTTAATGGAAAATGCTAATGATGTTCTAGACGATATTTTCATATTATTAGAAGATGGTGCTCAGTTAAAGATTGAAGATTCTATAGTTGGTTCATCTGATCTTCTTAAACTAGTAGGCCAAGTAATTACACAAGGAGCAGTTAGTGATCAAAGTATTCTTCCAGGTGGTGCATATTATGGAGAAGGATTTGAAATTATTAGCCAGGCTACTGCACTTATAGATTCAGTACTAGCTTATAATTTTGGTGGAGAAACTGTATATCAATTAACATTAAGTCAGGATAGTTTAGTAGGAACTTTTGTTACTGGCCAAAGGATTACAGCAACGTCTAATGATGATCCTGATGCTACTTTGTATGGTAAGATTATTAGTCAAGTAACTGGATATAATGCTCTAACTTCTACGTCTAGTCAATATTATCAAATAAATGATCCTTTAACAGTAACAGCCGATAATGGTTCTGATGCTGCACTTCAAATAGAAACTTTGACAGCGGGAACTGTTTCAGATGTTATTGTTGATAGTGCTGGGTCTGGTTATTTAATTGGAGATGTTGTTACAGTTAATAATGCAAATACAAATGGAACAGCACTTGAAGCGAAAGTTACAGTTGTTAATGGTGGGATAGCTCCAGAGGCAGGTAATATTTTAGGTGTAGTAAATATTGGTGGAGAATTTGGAGTAATACAATACTCTAATGGTGATTTTTCTGATGAAGGTATTGTATACAATGAAAGGATTGGACAAGAATGGGGTACTATATACGAACAAAATCTATCGGGTACTCCATGGCCTCCTCTAGCTTCAGATATAATACTTGAAGATGGTTTTTATTTTCTTGGTGAAGATGAGAAAGGATTTGATTCCATAATTACTGAATCTTCAGCGACTGCAGCTAGTTGGTCGACAAGGGAGCATATCATATCTGAAACTTATGTTCCAGAAATGATTGCAGAAGATCATATTACATTACAACCATATACTGTTTTTGCTGATGGTGGTGTAATAGGTGATCTTATTGTACAAGACTCCGGCGGCGGTACTGGAGATGTTACGGACGTCCGCATCTCATCAGAAGGGTGGGGATATACGTCAACTCCATTATTGACATTACCTGCTTCCTCATTAACAGTTAATGACGATTTTAGAATTAATTTAGAAACGGCTTCAGGTACTGGAGAGATTATAACAGAAGATGGTTTTTTCTATATGGCTCAAGAAGCTTATAATCCTGGAACATTTACAATAGGTGAAACAATTGCAGGAGGTACATCATCAGCTAGTGCAACTGTTGTTACAAATTCACCGACAACTGAAGTGGTGTTTACTATTATAAGTGGAGCTTTTCAAGCAGAAGAAACTATAACTGGAGGAACTTCACTTTATACTGCCAATGTGGGATCTATAGCAGGAGCTACCAGAACAGGTGGTACCATATATGCTAAAGGAACAGGTGTGGGTGGTATTAAAGATATTCTTATTGTTGATTCTGGAGCACATTATACTGATACAGTAACAGTTGGGGCGTTTACTAATTTTTTGTGTACTGATATTTCTGGAATCTTTACAGTTGGAGAAACAGTAACAGGAGGAACTTCTAGTGCAACAGGTGTTTATGAAGAAACAGATACAGAAAGAAATATTATTAAGCTGTCTGGAGTTACTGGAACCTTTGTTGGTGGAGATAATAAATCAGGTGAAACAATTACAGGAGGTAGTTCTGGAGAAACAGCTATAATTGATTCTTACGATTCTGTTGCATTAGTAGCTAATCAAGGAACAATAGGAACTACCTCTGGAAGATTTTTAACTGAGGCTGGGTTTATAGATGAAAAAACTAAAAAGATCCAAGACAGTTATTATTACCAAGATTTTTCATATGTTGTAAAAACAGCAACTTCAATTAATCAATGGAGAAATCAATTAATAGCTTCTGTCCATCCTGCCGGTTGGCAAGTATTTGGTCAAGTAGATATAGCAACAGCAGTTCAATCTTTAGCTAATATTACATCTACTACAGGCCTTGGACCGATATATGAATATATTTGGAATACTTTAATAGGACGCCGTTTAGGAACAACAGACCAAGGAACTTTAAGTCCGACGCCCGCTCTTGGTGTTAATGATCCATCTACTCCTACTCCCGCTCTTGAAGTTTTAGGTTCTGGTAGATTTACAATGGGAGATACGATTACTGGTAGTTCATCTGGAGCTACAGGTTTAGTTGTTAAAGATGTAGATGTAGGTGTTAATAGATTAGTTTATTTTACACCATCAACAGGAATCTTTACATCAGCAGATACTATTACTAATAATGGTACTTCAGCAACTGTTTATAAGATTTTTGGTTTATTAGGACAACGAGATATAACATTAACCCATTGGATTCAGATTGATCGTATACCAGAATATATGGTCGGTACCAAGTATGGTTTCGCTCCAGCTTATAGAGATTTGAATTCCTTTAAATGGCGCCCAAGTCAAGTGGCAACTGCAACTTCAAGCAGAACATTTAATAGTATGGCTGTTTATCCTGTATATCTTAATATGGTCACTACAATAACGAGTGCTATTAGTAATTCAGTAACAACTATACCAGTAGGAGCTACAGATAATCTTCCCACAATAGGAACGATTAAATTAGAGAATGAAGAAATAACATATACAGGAAGGTCAACCGCTACTGGTGCAGGTAACCTTACTGGAGCAACTAGAGCAGCGAACGGTACTACAGCTGCGACCCATGCAAGTGGTACAAATTTAACACACGTTAAGAATGGCGCCAAGGCTCCATGGAGAATAGTTGATTGGACTACATTTCATGATGGAGTCACTCCCAACTTTGTAAATGTTATGTTAGGATTTGATAATAACATAACCAGTTGGGTGGGTTCGCCCAAGAATAATCGCTGCATAGATGCAGAAATAACAGTAGGAAAGACGTAACACAAACTATATAAATAGTAATAAATATTAGAGAGAGAACTAATACCATGCCAGCTATAGTAACAAATAAATTCAGACTTAACAATGCAGAGCAATTCTATGAGTCATGGAGTGAGGCAAGTACGTCTTACTACTTGTTTGTAGGTAGACCACAACCATGGTCGACTACTGCACCGTATGGTGGAGGTTCAGATACAGCGCCGCCTACTCCTCTTGATAATGTAGAAGATGAATATATGTATTATCGAGATATGCAAGCAGCGAAAAGAATCGCGGCTTCAGATATTCAGTATGCTATTCCAAGACACAACTGGACAACAAGTACCGTATATGATTATTACAGAGGTGATTATGGAGCACAGTGGTCATCTACTGCAACGGACATTGTAAAGACTGTAAATAACGGTACAAATCTTTGGGCATCAACTACACTTTTTTATGTATTGAGTTCATTGAATAATGTTTACAAGTGTATGTGGAATAATGGGGGTGCTGCTTCAACAGTAGAACCCACAGGAACTTCTACTAGTGAATTAACAACGGGTGATAGTTATGTATGGAAGTATATGTATACATTAACAACTACACAAGTTGCTGATTTTCTAACGGCAGATTTTATGCCTGTTGCAACAGATTCAACAGTATCAGCTGCGGCCGTAGATGGAGCTATTCTACATTATAAGATTCAGGCTGGTGGAACAGGATATACAAATGGTACTTATACTTCAGTTCCTGTAAGTGGAGATGGTGCCAGTGCAACAGTAACAGTTGTAATTGCTGGTAACTTAGTATCGTCTGTGACATCAACAGCAGCGGGTACAGGATATACATTTGCCACTGTAGATATAGATGCTATTTCAGGAATCTCAGGTAACGCAAATGCGACTGTTCTTCCAATTATTGGTCCGAAAGGTGGACAAGGATATAATGCAGTAGATGAACTTGGTGGAATGTATATAATGACAAATACTACAGTAGCGAGTACAGAAGGTTCTGGTGACTTTGTAGTAGACCAAGATTTTCGTAGAGTCGGTATTGTTTTAAATCCATATAATTATGGTACGACTACAATTGCAACAGCATCTACTTTGAGTGCTCTCAAGGCTATGACATTTGCTGCTTCACCCACACCGGGAACATTTGTTCACGATGAGATTATTACAGGTGGAACATCTAATGCCAAAGGTAAGGTTGTACATTGGGATTCTACAAATAGAATTTTAAAATATATTCAAACACAATGGACAGGTGTACAGACAGTAGCTAATGCCACTAAAAATAAATTAGTAGCTTTTACAGCTAGTGAAGTGGTTACAGGAGCGGGTGCTGCAACAGGTACTATTGCCTCTTTGACAAATCCTGAAATAGAATATAATTCAGGAAAAATGATTTATGTAGAAGATCGGTCGCCCATTACAAGAGCCACCGACCAAACAGAAAATATTAAGCTTATAGTGGAATTCTAATATGCCAGCTAGAACTGATTTTAATGTATCTCCTTATTGGGATACTTTTGCACCCGATAATGATTTTTACCGTGTGTTGTTTCGTCCCGGCTTTGCAGTACAGGCGCGAGAACTTACAACACTCCAAACAATACTTCAAAACCAAATTGAACAACTTGGTAATCATTTCTTTAAAGAAGGAACGATTGTAATTCCAGGTAGTGTAGCATATGATAGTCAATATTATGCAGTAAAATTTCAAGCTACATTTAGTGATGTTGCGGTTTCTACTTATTTAGACCAATATGTAGGTAATCTTATTACAGGAGTAACGTCTGGAATTACAGCAGAGGTTATAGGTTATGATGTAGCAGTAACTGATGGAGATCCTGATACATTATATGTTAAGTATATTAGTTCAAATACTACAGACAATGCTACTAGAGCTTTTGCTGATGATGAAGAAATTTCTGCGAACGTGGCAATTTCATCTTATTTACCAAACATAGCATCAGCACAACTTGCCGCCTCAGATGCTACGGCTACAGGTTCGGCAGCAAATGTAACTGCAGGAATTTTTTATGTTCGTGGTTTTATGACACGAACAACGGCACAGACAATTACTCTTGACAAGTATACTAATACTCCTTCCTATCGGATTGGATTTAATATAACAGAATCTTTAATTACACCAGAAGAAGATCCTGACCTTTTAGATAATGCAGCAGGGTCATCTAACTATGCAGCTAAGGGTGCTCATAGGTTTAAGATGACGCTAACTCTTACAAAGAAAACACTTACCACATCAGACGATTCAAATTTTATAGAGTTAGCTAGAGTAGAAGATGGGGTAATAATTAAAAGAAAGAAAGCTACCGAATATAGTATCGTCGCTGATATGTTGGCTCGTCGTACTTTTGATGAATCAGGCGATTATGTGGTTAATCATTTTGATATTGAACCTAGAGAAAATCTTAATGATGGAACAAACCGAGGTATCTATACAGCTGCTCAAGGTGGGGATGAAACTAAAGATGTTCTTGTTATTTCTGCAGGTAAAGCTTATGTACAAGGTTACGAGGTTGAGAAACAATCGGCAACTTTTTTAAATATTGATAAAGCCCGGACCACTAAATCAGTTAATAATGATAACGTACCTTTTAATTTAGGTAACTATGCAAAGGTTGATAATGTTTATAGTCAACCAGATGTATCTTTAGTATCACCACAATTACTACCATATGGTATAGTTCAACTTTATGATAAACAAACTGTGCCTGCAGGTAGTGGTGTAGGTCCTGGATATTCTTCTGGAACACAAGTTGGTTTAGCACGATCACGTGCCTTTGAATATGGTTCTGGTACAGTTGCTGCTACTTCTGCAATATATCATAACTACTTGTTTGACATTTCGATGTTTACCAAAATTGTTACGACATCGGTCGGGCCAACTCTTTCTTATAAAGCTCGTATTACAGGAGCAACTTCTGGAGCAACAGGTATTGTAGCTGATGTAAATGGTGTTGCGGGTACAACTTTTTACTTAATGCAAGTTGAAGGAGCTTTTCAGGCAGGTGAAACATTAACGAGTAGTGTGGTGGCAGATACACCGGGTGCAGGTACCATTGTATCAATTCTTGCCTATGATTATAATTCATATGTCAAACAAATATATGGTGATAATACAACTATAGATTATACTGCTGATGTTATTTTAGATCAAACATTAACCTTAACGGGTGAAGTTACTACAACAGCAAGTGGTACTGCCGTTGCTGGAACAAATACTAAATTTTTAACAGAATTAGTTGTCGGTGATGTGATACGATTGCCGACTGGGTCAGGTGGTATCTCGGAAGAATTCCGAGTAAGTGCGATTGCCGACAATCTCGGTTTGACAGTAGAAAAAACAGGAAGCGGTACAGCATCTACAACTGCTGCCAAAGTGGGAGTCTCAGCTATTCGTCTCCGAACAAAGATAGCAGAGGAAGAAGAAATTGTCCTTGTTTATAAAATGCCGAAAGAGAATGTAGCTAGTTTGTTAACCGATGGTGTTACTGATACGACCTATACATTTAGAAAACAATATTACGGCACAACAGCTTCGGGAGCTGTTTCATTTACAGCTCTTACTGGTGAAACATTTTATTCAGCATCAGCAGGACGAGATTATACTTTGACTGTTGTTGCTACTGGTACCGGTAGTTATGCGGCAGGAAAAATATTAGACCTAAGTTCAACTAAAGCTGGAACAACTAGTGTTACTTTTTCTAGTCCTGCTCAAACGATTACTGTTACAGATACTACTCTTTTAGGTAATAGTGCAAAAGTTACTTTGACGGCATCTGTTACTACACCAGAAAAATTACAGAAATCTAAAACTGCTAATAAGATGACCACAAAAACTATTGCGGCTGCTTTACTGAGTACATATGGTGAAAGAGTTAGTGATAAAACTATAAACTTATCTTATGCGGATGTTTATAAGTTACATGCTGTTTATGAATCTGCTGCAATAGGAACACCTCCAGTTACACCTACATTGACAATTGCTGATTCTACCGGAACATTTACCGTAGGGGAAATAATTACTGGTAGTTCATCGGGAGCTACAGGTAGAGTTATTATAAATGATTCTGCAACTAATATTAATTATGTTATCCTTACAGGAACTATTACAACAAATGATACAATCACTGGAGGAACTTCTGGTTATACTGCAACGGTAAGCGCTACTACATTAGGAGATCGTAATGTTAGTGCCAGTTTCTTGTTAGACACTGGACAGAGAGATTCGTTTTATGATCTAGGTAGAGTAACAAGGAAACCAAATGCAGTAACTCCAACTGGACAATTGACATTTGTGTATGATTATTTTTCACATGGTTCTGGAGATTATTTTTCTGTAGACTCTTATACTGGACAAATAGATTACGAGGATATTCCTGCGTATTCTGCTTCTAAAGTTGATCCAGGATCTAAAGCTCCTATAGGATTTTATGAGTTGCGAGATTCTTTAGATTTTCGTCCATCTGTACAGAATCAAACAGCTCCTACAACAGATCCTTTTGCTTTTCCAAATAAAAACTTTTCACCTACTGGTGATGCTGGAAATCTAGTTATACCGGATGCTAACGTAAGATCAGATTTTACGTTTTATTTACCTCGGCGAGATTTACTTTATTTAGACACTAAAGGTAGGTTTATTTTGGTAAAGGGTATCCCTGCAGAAGATGCTGTTTGGCCAATGACAGACAATATGAGTATGTTAATGGCGAGGGTAACTATTAATCCATATACCTTTATTGCCGATAGAGATATTCAAATAGGATTTCAATATACCCGTCGTTATACGATGGCAGATATAGGAAAGTTACATACCCGTGTTGGTGCTTTAGAATATGCTCAAGCTCTTGGTTTGCTAGAAAGACAAACTGATAGCACTCAACTTTTTGATGAGAATGGATTTAATAGATTTAAGTCTGGTTTTGTAGTAGATACTTTTTATGGACATAATAAAGGTAATCCTTTGAATAGAGATTATGAAGTTTCCGTAGATCCACAAACAGGACATCTACGGCCGTTAAGTTTTATTTCTATGACAAAGTTGGAAGAAGAAAATACTACGGATGCAGAAAGAGCTGCTGACAATTATGCTAAGACCGGTGATCTAATTACCTTAGCCTATACACATACAGCACAAACTACTCAGCCATATGCTAGTAGAGTTGAGAGTGTAAATCCATTTAGTGTTACTTCATGGATTGGTGATCTAACATTAGAACCTAATTCAGATTTCTGGATTGATACACAACGTGCAGCTGCTCTTGTTATAAATATTGAGGGTAATTATGACCAGATGTTGACAGAAGAATTTGGTGGTAATGCTAATCCTGATACTATTTGGGGTTCATGGAATACACTTGTCACTGGTGCAACTAGTACCACTGCTGGAAGCAGGCGCATGGAAAGGAATCCTAATGCAAGCCAAGAATGGGGAGATTGGATTCGATGGGTAACAACCGAAGCTTCCACTACAACAAATCTTTTACAAAATAGGACGGGAGTTAATACTCGTTTAGTAGAACGCATCTCTGTAGAGAGTCAAGGAGATCGTGTAATTAATGTAGAGGTTGTTCCTTGGATTCGTCCTAGTCAAGTTCAATTTACTGCTACTGGTATGAAACCCAACACACGGATATATGCTTTCTTTGATAGAGTAGATGTTAATGCTGAAGTTAAGCCTCGTCTTACAAGTGCAGTAAATACATTATTGAATGGGGCATTAACAAAAACAGCCACAACGGTTACTGTAGATTCAACAACTGGATTTCCAAGTACTGGTACTATCGGAGTAGGAGCAATAGATGCTGAATCTGCTAGTGGTATATCATTTGTCGCACAAGAACAAATGACCTATACAGGAGTTACTGCTACAACATTTACTGGTATTACACGCAACACTGGACAGATGTTTGCTGAACCTCAAGTTTGGGCAGATAATACATACGTTTCTAATCAAACATATGGGACAGCATTAGTTACAGATAATATTGGAACTTTGTACGGAAGATTTTCGATTCCGACTTCAGAATCTAAACGGTTTCGTGTAGGAACTAGAACTTTTAGATTAACAGATTCTTCTACAAACAGTTTAATAACTGGTATAGTAGAGACGGCAGCTGAAGCTACTTATACAGCATCTGGTATGATGCAAACAGTGCAAGAAGAAATATGGAGCGTCCGTAATGCAGAGTCTGTGACACAAACGCTGACATCTGATTCTGTATGGAATACTGAAACAAGTGGTGGAGGTCAAACAGTTGGTGATTGGTATGATCCATTAGCACAGACTATTATGTGTGATCAACCTAATGGAATGTTTATTACAAAGCTCGATGTATTTTTTGCAGCGAAAGATGATACTCTTCCTGTTTGGTGTGAGGTTCGTAATGTTGTAAATGGTTATCCCGGTCAAACTATTTTTCCATTTAGTAAAATAACTAAAGCTCCAGCCGATGTTAATATAGATGCTACTTTGGCAACAACTGCTACAACATTTACATTTGATTCTCCAATATATGTACAGCGGTCTCAAGAGATTGCTGTAGTAATAGCATCTAATTCACCAAAATATAAAGTATGGATTTGTCAATTAGGAGAATTAGAAGTAGGCGGAACAAGAACTATATCAGCTCAGCCTACATTAGGTTCTTTGTTTAAATCACAAAATGCTTCTACGTGGTCAGCATCACAGTTTGAAGATTTAAAATTTACTTTGTATCGTGCGAATTTTGAAACAGCTAATGCAGGTAATTTTACGGTCGTAAATGAGGAATTAAAAACTAGAGATCCTGATACATTAACAGCACTAGATAAACCAATACGACTTGGTGGAGGTAAAGATGCAGGTATACCAACCTTAGATTTAGATCCTATTGATACTAGTTCTACATTGCCAGTTGGAGGAAATGCAGGAAAACGAGTTCGGGTTCGATTTAGAAATCATGGAATGTATGCTACAAATAATAGTGTAACCATTACAGGTGTTGAATCTGATATAGGTAGTTCACTACTTGCACAATCATTAGCGGCTGGTTATACAGGATCAGTTAATGTGGATGATACTAGTAACTGGCCAGGGACAGGTTATGTAAAGATAGATGATGAAATCATTTATTATAGTGCTAATGGTAATACAAATATTACTATTCCAGGTTCAGGCGGTCGAGCTCAAGGGGGTACAGCAGCGGCTGATCACGAAGATAATAGTATAGTGGCTCTTTATATGATTGGTGGTATTCCACTGACTGAAATTAATAAGGCACATACTTCTATTTCTGGAATTGAAACTGATAGTTTCTTACTCACTACTACAACTGCAGCTACTGCTGCGGTAACAGGTGGAGGTCCAGGAGTACAGTGTACTGGTAATATTACTTTTGATCTTATGCACCCACTTGTGCATGTAATGGAACTGCCTGACACTGAAGTTACTGCTAAAGCACAAACAACAACAGGTTCAAGTGTGAGTGGTTCTCAAACTCCATTTGCACTTACAGGATCGACTAATGCTTATGATGTGGCTTTAAATGAAGATACTTATTATGATGCTCCTAATATAATCACTTCAAAGGTTAATGAAACAGCTCATCTATCTGGCAATAAATCTTTCCGACTTACAACTAGTATGACAACTATAGATAGTGCTGTTTCTCCAGTGATAGATACTAGTAGAATGGGTTTGATTACGGCAGCTAATAGATTAAATGAAATAGATGCTGTAGGAGATATAGGATCTCTTACTCCGTATCATGCTATGACAGCTTCTAATGGTGATAATAATAATGGGATTTATATTACTAAGAAGATTACATTGGCACAGTCCGCTACTGCTATTCAAGTATTGTTCGATGGGGTTGTTCAAAACGAAGCAGATATTCGAGTATTGTATAAAACTTTAAGAACAGACTCGGCAGAAACTTTTAATGATATAGATTGGGTATTCTTTAATTCAGATGGTTCTCCAGATTCGACTGTGCCAATTTCAAAAACAAGAGGGGACTTTAAAGAATACAAATATTTGGCAGGAAAGGATGCATTGGGATCAGGAACAGAACTATCAGAGTTTATTGCTTTTGCAGTTAAGATTGTATTACAAGGAACTAATTCTAGTCTGCCTCCACTCCTTAAAGATTTTAGAACAATAGCATATCAACCATAATTATGAATTTATTACCAATAAAAGGACAAAAGGATTTAGTAAGAGATACAGAAACAGGAGCTGTGTTGCATACTAATATGGAAGCTTCTATGGGTTTAAAATTAGCTAAAGATAAAAGACGAAAAGAAAAAGAACAATTAGAAAGGAATACTACTGATATAAATAGTATACAAAGAGATGTAACAGAAATAAAAACTATGCTAACCACTTTGATAGAAGGAAGAAACAATGGCCGATAGAAGTGTAGCCACTACAGATAGCTTTGAGGTATTTAGAACTACATATAATTCTACTTCAGTTGATGTAGGAGATATTACAACTCTAAATAATTCTTTCACGGGCACCGCTACAGATGTAATTGAAGCGACGAATAAGAATACTACTCAGGTTGCTACAAATACTACCGCTATTGCGGCTTTACCTTCTAAAGGATTTAGTATAGCAATGGCTGTCGCACTAGGATAAAAAAGAACTATGGCATTAACAAAAATTAATACAGCAGGAATCACAGCCGATGCGGTTACTTTAACAGAAATGGCTGGCCTCGCCAGAGGCAAAATAATCTATGGAGACGCAAGTGGAGATCCTGCTGCTTTAACCGTTGGATCCAATGGACAAGCTATAGTAAGTGATGGTACAGATTTATCTTGGGGTTCAGCGGGAGTCTCTAGTATTGATGGATTATCTGATGCCCTAGTAGAAAATAACTCCATCTGGTTAGGTAATGATCCTTCTGGAACGACTAGTACTGCGAGTTATAATGTTGCGGTTGGAACTACAGCATTAGATGCCATAACAACTGGAGATAATATTGTTGCTATTGGCTATAATGCGCTTACAGCTAATACAACCGCCGCAGACAATGTTGCTATCGGCTATAATGCTTTAAATGCCACCACAACGAGTGGTCATAGTGTTGCTGTGGGCAGCAGTGCTCTTCAACTTCTGACAGGAGCTTATTGTACTGCGGTGGGTTCGACTGCAATGGATGCCGCTACAAGTGCTAGCGCAAGTACGGCCGTAGGTTATTCCGCACTTGGCGCAGTAACTACGGGTGCTAATAATGACGCTTTTGGATTTGATGCGTTGTTTAGTGTTACATCGGCCAGTCAGAACTGTGCCTTTGGTTCTTATGCTTTATATACTAACACGGCTTCAAATAACACTGGGATGGGATTTAATGTTTTAAAGCTTACCACTACCGGAGCGAGTAATACTGCTGTTGGTGCTTTGGCATTAACTGCCAATACTACTGCCTCTAATAATACTGCCGTTGGTTATGCTGCATTAGATGCTAACACAACTGGAGCGCAGAATACAGCTTTGGGAGAAGGCGCACTGGGTGCTAACACCACAGCAAGCAACAATACTGCAATAGGTAGACAGGCTCTGTTGGTGAATACTACTGGATTCCAAAATACAGCACTTGGCGCCGCCGCAGGACAGGCAATTACTACTGGTAATTATAACTGTGCTTTAGGGGATTATTCTCTACAAGCGACAACTACAGGCGGAAACAATACTGCTGTAGGGTCTAATGCTCTGTATGCTAATATTTCAGGAACTCACAATGTTACGATAGGTTATCAGGCTGGAGATAATATAACTACTGGTGATTCTAATATCATTATAGGTGGTAATGCAGTAGATGCAGCATCTGCAACTGCCGATAATCAACTTAATATAGGTAATACAATCTATGCTGATCTATCCAAGGCTGGCATTGGTTTGCCAATTTCTCAACCTAATTTACTAATTAATGGTGGATTTGATATTTGGCAAAGAGGAACTTCCTTTGCTTCAGCCAGTTATTACCAATGGTATGCTGACAGATGGAATGGTGATGCTTTTAATAGTGCTAATTTTACTGCTTCTAAACAGACTGCTACTACAGCAGAACCGTTCCTTAGTTATTTTAGATTTCTAAGGAATGCCTCATCTACTGATACCAGTAAAGGAAGAATAGGACAAGTTTATGAATCAGAGGATAGTCAAGGATTAGCCGGTCAAACTGTTACTCTTTCTTTTTATGCTAGAGTTGGAGCTAACTGGAGTCCTGCAACTAATATTCTGGTTTCTGGTATCTTTATTGGTACAGGAACAAATGAAAGTACTTCTTCTGGACTTGGTTCTGCTTGGACCGGTTTTGTTATCCAGAATCAGGATAATACTTTGACTACAAGTTGGGTAAGATTTACCCATACTGTTACATTGTCCTCTGTTACTAATCAGTTTGGAATTCAATTTACTGCACCAGCGTCAGTTGGAACTGCTGGTGCCGCTGACTCTTGGGATATAAGTGGAATCAAATTAGAAGTAGGATCAGAGGCTACTCCATATGTTGCTACACCTTATGAAGAAACAATTGCAAGATGTCAAAGGTATTATCAGAAATCATATAATCTAAATGTTAATCCGGGAACTGCATCTGCTGTTGGTGCCAGTTCAGGTTCGGCGATATATTCGTCAGGGTCACAAGGTTTGGGGGCTAGATGGTTGACCAAAATGCGAGCAGCTCCGACAGTAACTTTATATACTCCTGGTGGAACTTCAGGCAATGTAAGTAATACTGCTAATAATGCCGATATATCCACTACAGCGGGAGATATTGGAGACAGTGGGTTTCAATATTGTTCTGGTTCTTTACCTAATACTGCAGCCAGTGGTTATAGATTTCACTGGATAGCGGTTTCGGAGTTATAAAAAAATGGATATTAACGGAAAAATGGATATAACTAGTGCTCGATATGTGGAAGACCTAGATGGTAACAATGACATTATTGAAGCTGTTATTGATGGTATAAAAATGTGTGTGCCTATTAGCACTGATAATACACATTATCAAGCACTCCAAACATGGGTGGCAGACGGAAATACAATTACACCGGCATAAATTATTATTTTAGGAGAAAAATAAAATGGCAGACGAAACAGCAGCTGAAATTGCAGCACATTATTCAGCATTAGGAGATAGTGTTGATTTAATCAACGGCATAAATGGCGGTACGCAAGGCCAAGAGTTAGAAGATGCTGAAAAGCAAGATATGGTAGACCGCAATGTCGAACATTTGGAAATAATGAAAACCCGTGATTATTGGACCTCAGAAAGTTTTACTGCGGTCGATGCGGCTATTGTTACCGGCAAAGCATATACACCGTAATATAAAAGGTAAAATAAAATGGCGAACGATTTTAAAAGGTTTACAAAACCTAGCGTAACGACAAGTACAGGTACATCAGCGAGTACTGTTTATACAGTACCTTCTACTGGTTCAGTAGCGATGGAGAGTATTCTTATTGGTATTTACTTATCAAATAAAGCAACTAGTGGAGTAACAGCAAGCGTATTTTTAGATGGATATGCTGGAGCAAGTACTGACATTTATATTGTTAAAGATGCTACCATTCCAGCAGGTTCTTCTTTAGAAGTTATCTCTGGAGGTAAGTTAGTAGTTCAAGGAGATGGTGTTACTAATGACATCGTTAAAGTTTCTTGTAGTACTGCTGCATCAGTTGATGCTACCATATCTGTACTGGAAGATGTCTAAGAGAAATAGGAGTATTATAAAATGGCGTATATAGGAAAAGCCCCTATAGACAGAATTCTGGGCCTGTCTCAAAAGAATGTATTTACTGGAGACGGTTCTACTACATCTTTTGACATGACTACTGCTGCTCCTGGAGATGGTGGAGGAGATACGGCAGTAGATGTGTTTGTAGATAATGTTCGCCAAGAACCGGGAACAGGTAAAGCATATGTTGTTGCGTCAGACGGTACTGACTTTAAAAGAATAACTTTTTCTACAGCACCAGCTAGTGGGGCTGTTGTTTGGACCAACAATCGTTTAAGAACACAGATTACAAATACTCTTCCAGGTAGTGGAACTGTTACTACTGCGATGTTAGGAGCCAATTCTGTTACTGAACCAAAAATCAATGCTTCAGGTACAGCATCATCCTCGACTTTTCTCCGAGGTGATATGGCTTGGACCGCAGTAGTAGAAAATATTTCTCTAGATAACTTAACTGATGTTCTAGTAGAAAATAGCTCCATGTGGTTGGGTAATGATCCTTCTGGAACGACTAGTACTGCGCAGTACAATATAGCACTTGGTACTACGGCATTAGATGCAATTACTACCGGTGATAATAATGTTGCCATAGGATACAATGCTGGTAGTAATATTACAACTTCAATATCTAATGTTCTTATAGGTAGTGGTGCTGGTGGAGCGATTACAACAGGTAATGGTGAGAATGTATTAATTGGAAATAACGCTGGTATAGCGCTGACCACAGGCACTCAAAATGTAGCATTGGGAGACAATGCTTTAGCTACCTTAACTACGGTAGATGCAACCACAGCTATAGGTGATAATACTCTTAATGTTCTTACTACTGGTACAAACAATACTGCTGTAGGATATCAATCCGGAAATGCTATAACAACAGGAGGAAGTAATACGGGTGTAGGTTTACATTCTCTTGGAGCACTTACAACCGGTGGAGGTAATACAGCAGTAGGCACCAATGCTATGTACAGTTCTACAACAGGATCTTATAGTACTGGTATAGGTAATGGAGCATTATATACAGCTACTGGGGCAGGACAATATTTGACTGCTGTAGGACATTCAGCTTTATATAATAATACTACTGCAACTGCTAATACTGCTGTGGGTTATTCTGCCTTACAAGCAACTACAACAGGTGCTAATAATGATGCGTTTGGATTTGATGCCCTCTATACTAATACTACTGGAGGCCAGAACTGTGCCTTTGGTTCTTATGCTTTATATACTAATCTAACCGCTTCAAACAATACGGCATTTGGATTTTATGCATTAAGATTAAATACAGGTGCACAAAATACGGCGGTAGGTGCTAGTGCATTAACAACCAATAGTACTGGTAATTATAATGTAGGCGTGGGTTACCTAGCACTTACGGCAAACACTACTGGTTCAAATAATGTTGCTGTAGGACGTAATGCTTTAACCGCAAACACTACTGCTGGAACAAACACAGGTATTGGTGATAGAGCATTAGCAGCCAATACAACTGGCTCGGGTAATACGGGGATTGGAAATACTGCATTAGAGGTGTGTACTACATCTCCTTCTAATACAGCGGTAGGTGAGAATGCTTTAGGCGATGTTACTACCGGAACAGGACAGAATGTTGGCATTGGTAGATATGCGGGGATGGTATTAACGACAGGTTATAACAATACATATATGGGTTATTATGCTGCTCCTTCTGCAACTACTGGTAATGCTAATACTGGGGTAGGTAAATCTGCTCTTCAGGCATTAACAACCGGCTCTAACAATACAGCCGTGGGTAATGGCGCGCTAGATGCTGCAACCACAGTAGACAACACTACCGCTGTTGGGTCAAATGCTTTAAGCGCTTTAACAACTGGCGTGGAAAATACAGCAGTTGGCATGAATGCTGGCCCTGCCCTGACTACGGCAACCTCCAATACTATATTGGGTTATAGGGCTGGTGTGTCGATCACTACTGGATCAGGTAATACTCTAATTGGAAAAACGGCTGGTGATGCTATTACCACTTCTGCATCTAACATATGCATCGGGTCAGATGCTGGTAGTAACATTACAACCTCTGCGGCTGGAGGTAACATTTTCATAGGAAACTCCACCGGAAACGATTTAACAGATGGCTATAGATGTGTGGCGGTTGGTAGTATCAGTGGTGGTGGCAATGGTAATTATAATGTCTCTGTTGGTTATGAAGCACGTAATGCTAATGGTTCGGGCGGTTGGAATACTTGTGTTGGAGATGCTGCTGGTAAGCTTATAACTACTGGTGATAGAAATACTTGTTATGGATATGCAGCAGGAGGTAATATAACTACTGGTGCCGATAATGTTATAATTGGTGATAATGTAGATGCGCCTTCAGCAACAGGCAGTGATCAAATTAATATTGGTAATGCTTTATACGGAGTTGCTCATTCTAATGCTCTGAGTGGGAGAATTGGTGTAGGTGTAGCAGCTCCAGTTAAAAGATTACACATTAAGGAACCTGCTGCTGGTGTATATATTAGAATGGAAGATGGTACAGGCAGTTCACAATATACTTGGGATATGGCTGTTGAAAATGGTATTAGTGGACCTTGGGCATTAAGTAACTTAACAGATTGGAACTTTCAAGTATCACATGCAGCTGGTAACTG
>VTLG01010562.1_pt1 | contig 22848 bp, 26 predicted proteins | sample 4694571 | NCBI WGS metagenome assembly VTLG01 (sample SAMN12604809, study PRJNA352737) | marine metagenome | biome: ENVO:00000447; feature: ENVO:00000209|ENVO:00000569|ENVO:01000036; material: ENVO:00002151; isolation source: viral sequences binned using virsorter ...
CAACGTCCGTATCTCTGCGGCGGTCTGGTCAGCCGTGGCTGATGCCTCAATGCCGTTAAGTTTGGTAAGCAACGCGTCCGTGAGGGCGTTTGTGTCAGATTCCCCCTCATATGCCGCTTTTATTTCTGCGCCCGTCTGGTCTGCCGTTGCCCCTGTTTCTATCCCATCTAACTTTGCACCATCAACACTCACATCCCTGCCATCCACTGTTTCAGTGCCAGACATTGCAATGTTTCCTGTCATTGTGCCGCCAGATTTAGGCAACGCATTTGCCGCAAGCGTTCCCTGAGCCGCCGTTGCATAATCGGCTGGATTGAATGATTTTACATCCGCTAAATTTGAAACCTCCGAATCCATCAATGCGCCAGCCGCCGTGACATTGGCTGTATCGGTAACGTCAGCAAGTGCCTCAATTCCATTTAATTTTGTATGGTCAGCATCTGTAAAAACATTGCTGTCGGTTGCGCTTTCCACAAGCGTTCTAATCTCTGCGGCTGTTTGGTCTGCGGTTGCCCCTGTTTCAATGCCATCCAGTTTTGCGCCATCCGTTTGCAAATCACGACCATCAACCACGCCAGTAACAGTGATATTACCCGTGACACCTAGGTTTTTATTCATTGCCCATTTATCGCCCGCGCTGGCGTATTGGAAAAATGCGTTTGCGCCATCAATGTTAATCCCTGCTCCATTTGCCGCCGCCGCATCTGCCGCGCCTGAAGCAAGCTCAATACTTTTATCATCCACCGTAAGCGTGGTGCTGTTGATTGTTGTCGTTGTGCCGTTCACGGTTAAATCACCGCCCACTGTAAGCGCACCTGTCATAGTGAGTGCCGTGAGGCTAGTTATTGTTTCCCCGTTCAATGCTGTTGCTATCTCTGCACCTGTTTGGTCGGCTGTGGCATTTGATTCTATTCCATCCAGCTTCGTGCCATCTGCGGCTACATCGCGCCCGTCCACGTTGCCGCTTACTGTGATGTTGCCTGTAACGTCTGCGCCTGAATTTGCTGTGAGGGCTGTGAACGTCCCTGCGGCTGGTGTTGCCGCACCAATAATAGTGCCATCAATATTACCGCCGTTGATGTCTACAATATCTAAAATATCTAACACGATAGCGTTGTTAAGCTCCGCACGGCTAATCTTTTTGGTCGTGCCTGTATCAGCATCAACCATAACAAACAAGTCATTTTGTGCCGTGGCTGATCCTTGGATTGAGGTTAATTGTGATATTTTCTTATCTGCCATAATCTACACCTTGATAATGTGGTTTAAGACCATGAATGGTTGCATACGGGATACCGCTTGGCTATTACCCACGGTTGATGAGCGACCTATCGTTGCGGCGGTTGATACGCCGCCAAGGTGATATGCTTCTTGGTTAGCCGATTGAAGCTCGTGCTGACCACCGCGCTTGATTTGGTTGTCATTTCTCAAATTAGTTTGCACACCATCCACGTCGGCGTTTGTGAAAGAAGTCACATCCGCAACAAGAAAGTGGCGGTGAGTAGGAATTTGCGCTTCAGTAAGTGGGAGACTTTGTTGCCCGCCCGTTGCCGCAAGCACTCTATTACTTAGGCCAGCACCTTGACCAGCCCCCACGGGAACACGCCCGCGCAAATCAGGTATCTGAAATGTTGTTGAGCCATTACCCGCACCATATGTGGTGCTGATGGCGGCAAATAGATTGGCGTAAGTGCTTCTGCTCACGGTTTGCCCGTTGCATATAAGCCAGCCATCGGGGGCTGTTGAGCCAGCGAATTGCAATATAGCACCAGATGGCGTGGCGGCTACGTTTGCATTGTTTTGAAACTTGCCAAGTACAATCCAACCGTCATTTGCCTCATTCCGAAACTTTAGCTCATCATTAGTGGTATCAAACCAGAACAAACCCGCAAACTTGTTTGCTGGCTCTGTCGGACTAAGATTGCTACTGCGTATCGCCGCAAGAACGCTGTTAATATCTGCCCTTACATTTGCGGCACTATCATTAGCTATGACGTAATCATGTACTGCCATCAGTTATACTCCACCTGTGCAAATAGCTCATCCACGCTTGGCGTTACACCAACAGATGTACTTTTCAACTCTACCTTAAATCTAAACGCTCTGCCACTAAATTGACCAGCCTTGAATTGTTGATAATCTGACCATGTTGGGCTTCCTGATGGATTATCCTGTGTTACGCCTATGAAAAACACTACATCTGTGTCAGCAAACTGCGGGTTTGCCGTAAGGCTGTCCCATAGCCCAGCCAGTGAATCAATGTTGCCCGTCAAATCATCCCACTGTGCTAGAGATGAATCAAAACGGTTATTGCCAACAAACCCTGTTGCATACACCTGTCTCACCGCGCCCGTGTCAATATCATTGGCGAAAGTATAGGTGGCGGTACTTGGCGCGGATGCTGTATTGGTTATTCGTAGGTTGCCGCTTACAACCTGACAGCCGCTTTTCGTGCCAGTAAACCCCGCTGAATGCTCTGTAGCTGTGAGCGTAGTGCCGAATTGTGTCAATTGGGCTGGCAAGACTACTGCGCTTGCGAACCCCGTGCTTGGAATGCCTACCTTATCAAATGATTGAATCATGTATGTGCCAGCGCGGGCTGGTACACTAACGCTGGTCGCTGGACGTGGCACTTTCTCAAAGCTGGTCGTTGCATTTGCAAATGACGCTCCGCTTGTATCAATAGAGTGTCGAATGAAGTAAAAGCTCAAATCAAGGCTTGCAATCGCCGCCCACTCAAGAACCGTAACCTGACCATTAATTGTCGCCCCCACTGTTGCCACATTGTCTGGTGGGTCAATTTGTGCTTGTAGATTTATTTGGGCTGTAGTGAAACCGCCCTTGCGACCAATGGTGTTGATAGCCCTTGCGCGAACATCATACAACCCATTCTGCAAGTCTATAGCTTCAAAGATACCAAGCTCACCAACCCCAAGCTGATTGAATGTGGTTTCCGTTGATAGCTTAAATTCTACCTCCACATAGTCAATCCGTGATGGCTCTGTAGCTGAAACCGTTGCTCTGATAAGGCTAACAACGTGTTCGTTAATAATACGGGTGTCTTGAGCAAGGGTAAGCCCAATCGCAGGGACAGTGAACGCGTCAGCTAATGTTGTATTATTTTTTTCAAAGACGCTTTCATCTGCATAGGCATCATATACACTTGCGCTTATTTCACTGAGGAACATTTCAACCTCAATCGTCCCGTCATTTGCGGGCATGAATTTCCACGCCGTTACCTCAAACGTCTTGGCGGTAAATCCTAGATGGGCGTTGGTATAGGTGATAATATCGCCAACTTGAACCTTGAAGGCACGAACCCCAAACCGCCCAGATAACTGCAACTGCTCCCTGTTGCGGAACAGCATAATTTTGGCAATACGTTGAGCCATTGTGCTAGTGGCTGTGAATGGCAAAGTAATATCAGCGATTGATTCCTCGTTGTTGTCCACTTGCAAGAATGTAGTGCTAACAACTTTTCTAAAATCTGTAGTTTCGTGTGAAGTTTCCTCGCCCCTGTATTTGCCCGTAACTGCGTTAAAGCCTTCATTGCGGCTGTGGCGGGTTTTAATTTGTAGATTTGAACGGTTGTCATCTTCTGTCATCGCCAAAACAGGCGCGGTAAATGCACCCGCTTTCACGCGAAACTTGCCTTGTGCATACCACAACGAACCAGCCATCGAGCGTACTATGTCATTGATAACTACTTCAGGAGCAACATCAGTAGCAAATGAACCATTGACCGTGTACCGCTTTTCAGTGCCGCCCGCTAGAAGGCTAACGGTTTCGTCACAGACCGCCGCCGCCGCAATGAATGTGGTATCATCAATTTCATCCGCGCTACAGCTCAAGCCATAATCTGAAGTAAGATAATCTCGCAACACCAGCGCAGGGTTAGATGAGAACGCGGTTGTTCCTGTGGCTGGATTGAATACCTTTTTGCCTTGCACAACGCATGAAATTTGAGGCTCACCATTTGGGAACGCATCCGCATCAAACTCAAGCCTCACATACAGATAGGCAATTCCCTGCAACCTGTGTGCGCCCGTCCAGTTTGTTGATTGCGCCACAAGCTCTGAATGCGCCAACTGTGTTGTTGTTCCTAGTCTGCGTGATACATCTGCCTTGCCCTGATACTGTTCAGGCGTTTGCACCTCATTCAAGCCCTCTGTTTTTGTTTGCAGAAAGCCTAATTCATCCGCATCAAAAAACACCTTGGTTACATCGTTTATTTCATGCCCAGCTATGGCAACAACGATATGCAAAAATTTATCATTATCGGTGGTGTCTTTGAAAACTATGACGCCACCAACCTTTGCTTCCCCATATACAATCGCATGGGGCGCGGCTGGGCTGACGCCCGCCACATCATAGCCCCTTGTTGGCACATCAATTCCTTTTGGAATATCGGGACCTAAAGCCTTTCCTATCTCAGAAAGCGCATAGAATCCCGCAAAATAAGCAAAGGCTTGAGCTTGAATAATTTTTGTAATTCCAAACTTTGCAACCGTAGCAGTGAACGCAACAATTGCGCTTATAGGGTCAGCAAGTGCAGGGGTGCTGATGAGCAATAATGGAATTAGATACTTCCACATCAATCAACACTCCAAAAAATATCGCCTTCTTGTGGAAGGGCAAAATCAAGGCCGTTGAGGGTAAGAAAAGCAATCCTATCTGATACGACAACACCAAGTGCATAACCAAGAACGCCATCAGCCTCTAACCGTCTTGCAACTATGCTTCCCCTAGCGCGGGTTACATTGCGCGATAGTTTGAAATCTAAAGCCGCCACAATATCACGGTGGCCTGTTTCCTTCAGTTTGGTGAGGTAGTGTTTTCTAGCTTGAAGCCCCGTGCTGTAATCACCAAGCCATCCAGCTTCTAACTGCTCATCTGTAAGGGCATCATGGGCGGCGTTTATAAATGTGAAGCAATCGTGGACGCCCCAAACAAGGGGGTCATCCCGCACATCCTCCACCATTTTATTAAGCCTGTTTACCCAATCCTCATGCCTCATCCGCGCCCCCACTGGAATCTTTTTCTTTGTAAATCCTCTACAAATTCAAAACCCCTATCATTTGGAAAGCGTGATTTTTGGCTTTCGCTTGTATATCGCCTCTCGCGGGCTTTCTGCAAATCAATGAGGCGGCTCTCCACATAAAGGGCAATGGTGCTGGTATCAGCCGCCTCCTCAATGTTCATCTGGTCCATGAATCCTGTAAATATTTCGGTCATTACGGCTTCTGGTTCACCCACTGTCAAGTCAAAGTATGCGCCTGATTCAGTTTGCAGAAAATCACCGTTCTCAGCCTGTAGAAACTGAGAAGCGTTATCCTTAAGCCCAAAAAATATTTTGCACTTTCTCCCCTGATACGGCTCAGATAACGCAAGGCTCAAAAGGTTTGATGGCAAGCCTGACAGAGTAAGTGTTGCGCCTTTTGCTGAAATATCCATTGATTCATCAACGGAAGATATTTGAATCATATTGCCACTGCCCACATAAGTCTCGCCCTGTATTGTGGCCTCACCAAGCCCTGACCAAAACCGCAATGTCGTAGTATCAAAGAAAAGTTCAATTGCAAAAAACACATCAATGCTAACGGCTTCAACGCCCGTTGCCATCGTTGCTGGTAGTGTGCGCGTCACGCTATGGCCTCAATTGCCTGAAATGTGATGGAGTACCGTTGCAAATCATCTATTGACCAATCAGTTTGGTTTGAAGCCAGCCTGAAAACACCACGGGCATTTGAAACAACAACCGTGCCGCCATCTGATGCGGCTGTACGCATGGCGGGGTAAATATCAAGTGATGATGTGCCGCCCCCCGTTGTGTTCACATCATTAAGAACCTTGTGAAGCGTTGCACTACTGCCTGAGCCTAGCTGTATGTAGTCACCCTTCAATAAGTATCCCGTTTGGTTTGCGGGCGCACCCTGTATGTTTAACGTGTCACCTGTTTGTCCCGCCCCTTGAACAACAGGTGTTCCAGCGTTTGATGCGGCACTGCCGCGTGAGGTTGCACTTGTGGGGTCGCCCAGCAAAAATGTCCCCTGTTGCCCCTTTAGCTTTACAAGAAACGTGACCCAATGTTCAGCCTGTGAGCGCGATAGGGTTGGCAACTCAATATCAGCTTGAAACATTTGCCCCTGATGGGTGAAAACCTGTTCTTTGAACGTAAATGGTGAGCGCGAAACACCAACCGCATTCAGCGTTCTGAGGTTGATGCTCTTGACACCTGTAATTGTCGGGAGATCAAGTGGGTACGCTATAGCCATTAGAACGCCCTACTAAATGACCCGCCACGCCTACGGGCGTCCAAAACAGCCGCTTTTGAAGCGTCTGATATTTGAGGCATAAGGTTTACTATTTCCGCTCTCACGGTATCTTGAACGCCTGTGGTTACGTTTATTGTTTGGTACACGGCAACGCCCGCGCCGCTTCGTGCCATCGCGCTTCGGGTATCATGGGCATTTCGCACCGTTGATGCTGACTTTGGCACGATAAGTTCTGGACCACGCTCACCCACCAAAACAGGCCTTCTAGCCTGTATCGCGCCACCTGATGCGAAATTACCAATCTTGAAATCATCAAGCCCGAAAAAGCCAAGCGCGGCGTTGATGGATTTATTGACAACGTGAACCCTTATCATATCACTAATTATTTGCTGGATGGAACTCCTCACAACATCTTTCAGACCATCTAATCCATCAGACACTCCTGTGACCATATCAGCTATTCCGTCACTTACGCCCTTACCAAAATTCTCAAACCCTGCCTTTATTGATTCTTGTATTTCGTTTGTTCCTTCAAGCTCCGTTTGCACCTTTTTCAACGCCTCTGCTTGTGCATTATAGGTGGCTATTTGTTCAGGGGTAAATGCCGCGCCATCTTGCCTTGCTTTCGCTAGTTCAAGCTCCGCATCTGTCGCGCCCTGCAACTCCAACCGCAACAATGCCAGCGCATCAGTTTGTTCTTTCGCAAATTCTGCGCCGCTTAATAACGCTGAAGCCTGTGCTTCGTCCTTTTTTTCAGCATCTTCTTTTGCTTTTGCCGCCTTCGCTTGCTTGTCTATTCGTGTCAGTTCTAACGCCCGCGCCCTGTTTGCTGAAATAATGTCTTGCTGGTCTTTAATTTCCTGTCTTATGCGGTTTCTTTCTGTCCCGCGCTTCTTGTCTCTCCTATTGGTTTCTGTTTTTTCAAACTCTTTATTAAGACGAATTAGCTCTTTTTGTGATTCCGCTATACGCTCATTGGCCTCCGCTACGGTGTTTGCCTTGTCTGCCTGTTCTCCCGTAATCATGTTGGTTAGGCCATCAGCCGCCTCACCTGTCAGCTTTACAAGCTCCGTGAATGTGGGCAACAATCTGTCACCTATTGCCTTTTTAAGCTCATCAATTTTTGAATTTGTCGCCCTAACTTGGTTTGCGTAAGATTCAGCCGTTCTAGCGGCATCGCCCTGAGCATCTGTAGTGCCAGCAAGAATAAGATTGTATCGTGCCTGTATCTTTTCAGCGGCAGATACTTGGTCTTTGGCTTTCACAATGCCCATGCGGAAAAGCTCCGCTTGAAGCTCTGCCTCAGTGATGACGATACCAAATTGTCTTACTGTTTCATGGTTGCCCACCAAGGTGCTTTGGAACGCCCTCATCACCTCTGCATCATTAGCATCGTTAAATGATGCTACATCAGTAGCCAGCTTGGTAAGAGCCACTGATAGCTCTGCGGCATCGCCCCGCGCAATACCCATAGGCACAAACGTATCCTGAACGCTTGCCGCCATTGCTTCCAGCTCAAACTTTGAACGCCCAACTGCATCACCAAACGCCGCTAGGTCTGCCCGTACCTTATCTGTGAATGCGCCGAATACAACGCCTGATTTGGCCTGTTGCTCCTCAACGGCTGATGCAAAATTTACAGCATCTTTGGCGGCACTCCCAAGCTGTTGTGCAAGTACACCGCCCAGAAGAATCTTTGCGCCACGGCTGATATTTGAGAACGCCTTGCTAGTTCTATCTGCACTGCGTTTTGTATCCTTTTCAAGCTGAGCCAGTGACTTACGCACATCGCGCAAATCTGCTTCTACTCTAACCAGTAATGTATCAACTGGTTGTGACATCTAATCTGGATACCTCTCCATCAATTCCTCCAACTCACCCTTGCCCATCGGTGCGGCTTTTTTGGCTGAGTGAAAGTCCGTGAACCCTTCTAACGCCCTGTAAAACTCATGCGTTGATAAATCCCAAAAATCCTTTGGCCTCATTTGCATTACCCCAAGACCAATCTCTATGTAATTCTGCCACGGAAAGGCATCATATACTACTCCCCCGTGGCGGCTTCCTTTCCCGCCTCTTGCCCACCAAGAAGTGAATTGGTCAAAATTTCACCAGTGACCCGCATTGCATCAACAATACCCGCTTCCCAAATGATGCTATCAATATCTTTTTCGCTTACGTCATTGCCCCCGCCCTTAATAGCCGCGTGAAGGACTATAGACAGGTGCGTCAGAGGCGTTTCGCCTTGAGATAGGCTGTTGGCTATGGAAAGGACACTTTGCCCTGTACGGCTCTCTATTTTAGCCATCAAGTCAAAGTTTAATCTGGTTTTATATTCTTTTTCGCCCATTTGGACTACTAATTCACCTCTATGAGGGTTTGCCATCTGGCACTCCTTTTCTAGGGGGCATCCCCCTGCTTAGTTTTCTTTGATTTTGTTGTTTTGGGCGCGGGATTTACAGGCACGGCCTCTGGCAAGAACACATCCAGCGTTTCATTGCGGTTGCCCACATTTATCACTTTTGCGATGTTATGTGTTTTACCGCGAACAGTGATTTTAGAACCCTCCATCACGCCCTTCATAAACGGCACGGTAACTAGGCCACCCGCAGAATGCACATGTGCGGCAACCTCAGTTCCGTTCAGCTTAACCTTTTCACTAGACCAAGCCATATTACACCGCCGCGAATGCGATTGTGCCTGAGCTTTCCAATGTCACTGAATATGTAACTTCACCGTTAAACTCACCCGCATATTCCAGTGAAGCAACCATAAACGCACCCGTATATGTGCCGAAATCTGGAATAATTATCTGAAAGTTACTAAATGAAGCCGCACCAAACTTACTTCGCAATGTGCCTTCACTTGCCGCATCGGTAAACACCCCTGAACCTGAAATGGTTATGGTTTGAATACCACCGTTTGCAAGTAACGTCCTTGCGTTACTGCTATCCATTGTTGTCACATCAACTGCTTCATCATTAAGTGAAATGCTGGTGGAACGCAGACCGCCAATTGTCGTGAACGCTTCTGGGCTTGCACCATCACCTATCTTAACGAGAAGGCTTGAACCTTTTTGAGCCGCCATGTCTCTATCTCCTAGCTGTCAAACACAACGACTCGAAATCGCATGACACCGTGCCGCGTTATACCATCTTGCTCCAACAAAACTGTTTCAAACTCATGTCGAATGTTTACTAATGAAGCACCACTTACCGTTATATCACCATTATGAAGTGCGGTAAATATTTGTTGCATTATAACCTTCACATCCCGAAAGCCGCCGCGATACTGTGACCACACATGAATTGTAAGTGTATGCTCATGTGCATCCAGCGTCTTGGTGGCAATGTTTGTGCTGGTTTCTTCGCCAATCTTTATATACGGATAAGCCGTTTCTTCAGGCACATCATCAAATACCCCCGTAATGGCATTTGAGGCATAATCAGTGATGTTTGCGGCGTTCAACTTGGTAAAGATTGCCTGTTGTAAAGGCCAAGAGTGTAAAGACATTATTTGAACAACTCCCTTAACCTTCGCCGTAATTTTGGGCGTGTTGCTTCGGCTGACGGTTGCATAAATGGTCGCGCCGCCATCTTAGAAGTACCAAACTCCAAAAACTCTGAATATTTAGCGCGGCTTTCCACTGAACCACCAAGACCGTTAGAATCAACATCAGTAAAAATATTAGTATGCAAAACACCTGTGTCAGCGGCAGGGTATTCACCAGCCGCAGAGGCGGTGTGTGAGATTCCGCGCCTTGTATACGTTCTGCCCGATTTATTGCCCTCAGTGATGCCCTGAACGGCTGTATTGCGTACTTCATTCAAGCCATAGGCAACAACCTCCCTAGCCGCCGCTTCATAGCCCTTTATCTTTTCTTTATATCTGGAATTTTGCCTTCTTACTTTGACGCGTACACTTGCCATCAGGTTGCCACCCCTTCCTCCACTAGAAGGTGCAAGAAAAAATCACGCGACCCCTCATTCATGACCCGTTTAATGTTGAAAATCTGTGTGTAGGTTGTGCCATCTACAACGCGGGCGTAGGTGATGCGGTTTTTGAAAGAAACATCACGCCTAAATCGCATCATTATCTTATGAGTAACAACGCCCTCATTCTGGTCTCCGAAAAACCGTTCATTGCCGCCTGTTGGCTCAATAGATGCAAACACGGTTGCCACATCTGACCATGTAACAACACCACCACCCCCGCCATCTGAGCTTCGTGTTGGCGATTGAATGGTGACGCGGTGACGCAAGTTACCAATCGCCATCAATAGCCCCCGCGCAATTCATTAAATGTTGAGCCAATGCCTAGAATTCTATAGGGCTGAAGAAGTGGCATGACCGATGGCGGTACAGCCATTGCATCCATATCCCCCCTATTCTCATAGAGATACGCAACAAGCTGGGATACCGCCAAGCGCATTGCCTCTGGCACATCCGTTGCGTTTGCGCCAAAGCCCGCGACATAGGTTATTTCAATGCCATTTGCTACCCGCAGACCCGTAGGCCACTGTTCGCCGTTACGCAATACAACGCGGGCGGGAACCCTTACTGAATCCAAATAATATTTGGTTGAAGCGTATGTAGTGGGATTATCACTATCATCATAATATTTGATATGCGTAATGCTTGAAACGGGTGATTGGGGCAGGGTTATGTAATTTTGCTTCAACGCCAAATCAGGCGCAACCCTCATGCCCTCCCACAAATCATGGTCAAGCTCATTCACAAAATCCACGCTCAACTTAAGAGTTTTATTGCAAAGAGTTCTGCCCGTGTAGTTTTCCGTTAAGATGCGGGCTGATTTTATGAGGTTATCAATTATGGTGTTATCTATCGTGTCATCAACCCGCAGATAATCACGCACATAAGCCGTTGTGAGAGGCTCGGTTGTCGTATCAGTTATTACAGATATACCAGCCATCAAAGCCTCCCATAAGGTAGTTAAGTAGCTTTAGGGGATTTGTCCTGTTTTGCCTTGCTTGCCTTTGTTTCTGGCACTTTCTGATTGCCACCAGCTTCTTCGGCTAAACCTTGCTCGACAAATGATTGGGCTAAAGTTTTTTGCCAATCTTCCTTAGTTTCCAGCTCCTCACCAGCCTCATAGGTGCGGGTGATTGAGCCGCTTTCATTTGCTGTCCCTTTGGACGTTTTAATCATTACGATTTTCGCCATTTTTGACTCCTTAAGGTTGTGGGGAAGGCACTAAGACCTTCCCCGTAAACACCTTACGATGCGGCATGCTTCAGCACACGGAGTGCTTCTGCAAGAACCACCTCACCACCAACACGGCGACGGGCGAGATAACGCACGTTGCCAGAAGCGGCTTGGCTGAATGGGTCACGGAGAACGCTCAGTGACACACGGTCAACAATCATAAACCCACGGCGATAGTCGCCAAAGATTACTGATTTCGCACCAGAGGCCGCATCAGCCACATCAGCGGCTTCCACATAGGGATGCCCCAGAATGGTGTTCGGCAAACCAGATGCGCCTTGGAAACCCGTTTGGAAAATGTACTGCCCCGCAGTATCTTTCAGCTTACGGATGATGCCCAAGGTTGTGCGGTTCAGCATAAACGTGGCGTTCTGTGCATACTCAGATTTCAGACCATGCACCAAGTCCATCAGGTTATCCGTGCTAATAGCCGCCGATGCCGCACCCGTAGCCGTGTGCGAAACCGTGTTTCCATTAGTGATACCTGTTGGCTTGTTTGAGCCATCACCAGATATAAACGCCGCGCCTTCAGCTTTCGCAAACTGTTCAGCAAACTCAGTGTTCATTTCTGCTTCCAAATCAAACACACTGTCTTCCAGCAAAGCAGATGAGATATCTACCAGCGCATAAAGTTCATGTGTTGGAATTGTGTTGAGGCTCGTTGTGTAGCCTGTGGTTTCTGAGCGTGTGCCAGTTTCCGCTGTCCACCCCGCAGAGAATGTTGCCGTTTTTGACGGAACCTCAATCTCTTTGTTGGTGGTTTGGCGTACCCGTGCAACCGCACGAACAGGACTGATTTCGGTAATGACCTTAATCAGTTCTTCCACATATTCCGCAGGCGCGAGATTGCCAGCCGTAGCCGCCGTGCCAACGGTGAGAGCTTTGACTTGGTCAGGCTCAAGTGCATCATCACCCTTGCGAAGCCAAGTTTCAAAAATCTCCAGTTTATTATCAACAGCCTTGCCTTCTTCAGCACCCATCTCTGGACGCTTGAGAAGTTTTTCAAAGCTATCGAGGCGGTCATTAACACCTTTTTGAAACTCAGCTTGCTGAGTAACCTGTTGGTTAATGTCCTCAATTTTGTCAAGGTCAGCTTCAATTTTTTGTAGCTTCTCCTCAACAAGTGGGTCCGCAGACCCTTTTTCCTCAATCTGCTTGAGGCGCTCATCGTTGGTAGACTTAAACTCTTCGAAAGCCTTTGCCATATCAACGACAGCATTTTCAACTTGCTCAGTCATCGTTCACTCCGATTTCATGATTTTGGTTAATTGGCTAATACTAGCCAATAAGTTTTCATCATCAGCATCCCGCTGACTTAGGGATTTAGCTACTGCCGCCGCCGCGACTTTAGCTTCTTGTCGTGAGAGGTCGCCTGCATCCCGCAGAATTTCTTCCCACTCGCGCACAGTGCGGTCAGACTTGACACCTTGAACCCTTGCGCGTGGGTTCATTGGAAAAGTGACGGCACTGATTTCCATAAGGTCTACCTCTTTCAACATGCGGCGTTTGCCCCTGTCGTCATAGTGGTATCCCTTGCTATCTACTTTGAAGCCAATTGAGAGGCCATCAATAGCCCCCATCTTCATAAGCTCAAAAACTTCCCTGCCGCGTTGCGTAGCAAGTGCCAATCGGCCTTTCACACGCAAGCCACGGTCATCTTCAATTATTTCATCATACACACCAATGGGCTGTTTAGCATCGTGCTGATATAACATCTTAACGCCCTTTGCTCCTCGCCGTGCTATGCTTTTGGCAAATGCCCCCTCAACAACAACGTCATTACCTAAATCTTTATTTCCAAAAATTGAAGCGTAGCCCTCGAAAGTACCTTCATCTTCTTTGTCTGTATCTTCCGCTTTTATTTGCGCTTCATAGTCAACGTAACCAATTTCAGGCTCATCAATCGCGTTTTCTGTCTCACTCATAGAAGCCTCCTTACCGCCCCTAAAGGTTGTCATGCACACCGCGACCCTTTGGTCTCTATCAGGATACTCACCGCGCATTTTCTCATCGTCCATGCAACGGCTCATAAAAGCAGTCTCAGATTCGCCAGAGTTTGGCTTCGGTAAAGGCATATCATATCCTCATTTTGTAAATAATACAATCAGAAGGCAAATCACGCAACATAAGTTTAAGGTCTTGAATCATTGCGCGACTGTCTCCTTATGCGATTGTACGCCCTCCTGTATTTGTCAGGTAGCTCTGAAATCTTGTCATGTTGCTGTAGCTGATTAACCATTTGAAACCAGAACTGAATGCCGTAGGCATCAATAAACCTACTGCGATTTTGCCCAAACCATCTGCTACTGCGCGGATTTGTAACCAAACTCAAAACATCAACCTCCCTCATCAATCACTAAAGCGGCTCTATTGAGGATTATCATATAATCCAGCCCTTCAACACGGATAGCATCATAGCCCAATCTAGTAGCAACAGCCCCAGCGTCCATTTCTATATCCGTTGCCAACTTTTGTTTGCTCTCCAGAACCCGAAGCTGTAACGCATGCTGTTCATCGGATATAATTCCACGCTCTAATTGCTGGTTAATATCCTCTAACCTTCTTTGTATCTGTGCTTGATACGCGCCAAGCTCTCCCTCTGTCTCGCCTAACGTGCCTCTCGGTGCCGTTGACTTTATGCGCTGTTCAAGGTCCTTGTAATCAATCACCTTGGCGTTTGACGGCAACTTCATGCGGAGAACAACCCCTCCTCTCGCATATTTATTAGCCACATCAAGGCCAGTATCCCCGAACGCGGTGTATGTTCCGTTCCCGTACAAGCCTTCGCCTACAAAGTAATCGCCTCGCTTGAACGCCTCAGCGTGTCTAAGGTCATCACCATCAACGCCGCTAATCCCACGGTAATAGATGGTGCTGTCTATAGCGTCAAATTCTGCCGTGCTTACAACCTCTGGAGGTTCATCATATTTTTGACGCCTGTAAAGGTAGCCCAGATGTTTGGGTCCACGGTAATCCCGATCAAACCTACTGACACTTGTAGCCAGCTCAATAGCTTCATCATCGCCCAAATCATCAAGCACACGCTCTAACGAAACCTCTCTTCCAATTGGCTTGGGCGGCGGCGGTTTTTTTGGCAAATCATCTGTAACCACATCTTCTGGCTCAAGATAAATCGTCACACACCGACAATTGATGTTGTTATGCGGACCCCCGTTTGGGTCGCCAGTGTGCTTCATCCTGTATTCAACACCCTTGTAAGGCACGATAAAGTCTTCATCCATATCAACTGTTTGCCCGTTGACATTGCTATGCCAAGAGCGCGTCCGACCATCATTGGTGGCGACCCATTGCTTTCGCATTGGGACGCCGAAAGATTTTGCTGTTTCATGGTTTGCAAAGCTGGCGGCGGCGTGTGTTTCTGTTCTCGCTATCAGATTTGCGCGGCGGCGACCCACCGCACCCCCGACCCTTTCTTCAATAACCTTGGCGGCGGCTACTTGCCCCAGACCCTCCGCAGAGGCATCTATCAGAGCCTTTCTTATTTGGTTGCGTGTTGTATTGGAAATCCCTCTGATGCGGTCTCCTGCGTTTGCCTGTAGGTATGAGCGCACAATCTGTTCAAAGTCTTGCTTTACCTTAACGGTGCGAAAACGGTCTGCCATTGCAAGAATAACTGACCTGTAGTGCGGAACCAAAACCTCCGCCACCCTGTTTGTGACTGTGCCAAGAAACAAATTCGGCCGTCCAGTATCACCGTATTCACGGGCGGCATCTGCCGCCAAACTATCAAATAAAGCGCGAAGCTGAGCCGCAATGCGTCTTTCATATGACCCACGGATGCGGTTCTGTTCTGCGACCTCTCGCCTTGCGGAAACCACCCGCCCCCTTCGCTTGGTTTCCACCTTCATTGCCTAAGCCCTACCGTATCCAATGATTCAACGGGCATACATGCGGCGTATCGCTTGTCACCCTTTTGGTTGATAGCCTGAGCTTCTTTGATGCAAGCATAAGCCTCCATCTGCATTTTGGCGGCTAGGTAATGCGTTTCACCGTAGGAATTTATTGTGAAAATAAGAAGGACAAACTTGGTCACTGTCATGTTTTTAACGGATGTCCGTTTGGCAAAAGGTCTCTATCAAACTGACCGCTTCTATATCTGCCAGTACGCACGGCTACCAAAAAGGCATTCACGCGGGCTAGACCCCATTGATCAGGACCCATAACATTTCTTCTCACCGATTCTGGGTTCGTCCTATACGCCCCTACACCTCGACGAAAAACGGCTGACAACATACGCAACGTCACTCTCTTTCCCTTTTTATCACCGTGCTTGTCGTTATGCTCCTTTACCTTGCCTTCAAGAGCCGTCTTGATTTTACCTGTCACCTCTTGCTTTCCCTCTTGTGGGCGCGGAAAGTCCTTGCCGCAATCTTCACAGCACGGGAACATCATCATTTCCGCCGCTTTTCTTTCTTCGGCTTCCTTGTTTAGCTCATCACGCTTGGCCTTTGCCCATGTTTGCCCCTCATCACCGCCCCACAATTGCCATGCTATGAAGCCCGCGCTAGGGAAGCCTTCCTCCCCTCGCCTAAATCCAACCGCCTCTTTGTCAACCTCATGCCGACTGAAGAAGCTGTGCATACGACGCACCGTGCTTGGACTTAGGTTTTCCCTGTTCTTTAACTGCACCGCACGGGCAACACCAACCTCAGTGCCGCCCCTGTTGAACTGCCTTCTTAACTCAAGCCCCTCTGCCGCGTTATTAGCCATCGCCCGCGTGGGCTTCAAGTCAACATCGCTTTCCGCCTTTGCATCGTCATCAATTTCTAAATCCTTGCCTGTGACGCGTAAATACTGAGCATGGCTCTCACAGGGCATGTATACGTTGCCATCGGGTGTCTTGAGCGTGTGATGGCCTGTGCAACCAAGTTCTGTTGCCCTGCTATCCGCCTCCGCCACCGTATTGAATAAGTCTCCACCCTCCCCCATTCTTGGGTCATCTTTTGTGCGCCTTGTATATTCTGCATGGGTTGAACACGGCATGTATACCGTGACACCATCAATTTCCATTGTATGAGTTCCTGAGCAACCTATTTGCCTTGCCCTCGCCCGTGCATCTGCCCTGTTGCCGAACCTGTCCCCCACGTTGGTATACTTGCCATCGCCCATCTCCTCATTGGTGAGCCTTTCGTACTCATCATGGCTGGCGCACGGCATAACGACTGTAGCCCCGCCTACATCGTGCGTGTGTGTGCCTGAACAGCCTATCTCTGAAGCCCGTGCCTCTGCATCTGGTATGTTGTCAAAGGTATCGGCTGAATTTGCGTATTTTTCCAAAAACTTTGCATCATCCTCAACCTGTGCATCTGGGTCTCCTTCTTGCTCTGCAACCATTGGTGAGCCAAGCGGGAAAAGGTTTGCGTTGATATACACATCATCGCCACCTGTAATTTTTTCCAGACCCAATCTATCCCTAGCCTCGTTACGGCTAATGATGCCCTCCCTAACGGCCTCAATTGCATTTTGATAAATTAAACGGCGGCGTTCTGCCATCGCTGGTATTGAGTCAATGTCATATTCCATGCGAATGTCATCGCCATAGATAGGCGACAGCCATTCATTCATATCACTTTCAACCCGCTTCATAAGAGGAATGATTGTCTCCTCATATAAGGCTAACCGCGCCTCCGCTATGTTGTTATACGTTTGACTATCTGGCACACCAACCAATTGTGCTGGCACACCAAAACACAACGCTATATCCCGTGCGCTCATATTTTTGAGCTGAAGGAAATCCATATCCTTTGGTGAAAGACCCATTTCCTTCCAATCAAAATCTCCTTCTAGCAACATTGGTCGCCCTGCGTTTTGCGTTCCCCCGAACCTTGAAAGAAGGTCACTTTGTAGCTGTTGCCTTTGAACATCTGACAACTGCACGGTCATACCGCTTTCATCCATAGGCTTGAAAATGATTGCACCACTTGGACGCGCCCCATTGTTTAACAGGTTTACATTGTGCCGCGCCGCGAGGTTGTGCTGGTCAATATCTAATGCCGCCGCATTGATTGGTGAAAGGCCGTAGTAATCATCCAGAGGATTCCACAATTTGAAGTGCTTAACTTCTGACTGCCCTGTTTCTGGGTCAACGGGATATGTGCTGACGGTTGAGCCACCTATTTTGTAATTGTAGCTTTCAGGTATGGTCGTCTTGCTTGGCGTAATTGTAACGCGGTCTGGTCTAAGCAAGTGCAATTCTGAAGGAGAGCCGTTGATGTCTGACCGCACGGCGTAGCTGTTGCCGCTTAGAAGCAAGAAGCTATACAAGCCTTGGAAGTATTCATTACCAGCTAACTGAGGGCTGGGTCTTTCTAAAATACTTATCAAGGGATGCTGTTGTAACTGGATATCGCCTTGAAATACTTTGAATTTTACTGATGCCGCCCCATTAGCAATCTCGTTAACGCACCGATAAACGATTGCGTTTTCTTTATAGCCCTCTTTTGCCAAGCTCTTATATGTGTAATCACTACGCTCCACCGCCCCTATGTTTTGATACATAACAACGGGAGCTTCTTTTTTCTCGTCGTCCCTCTTGGTGAAAAAATCACCCAAATCATCTAGGATACCCATCAGCTAATTCTCCATGTCGCCTGTCCGCTGGACTTGCTTAACTCTGTCAACGCCCAAACTAGAGCATCCATTCTATCAGGCGACTTTCCATCGCCGTTAAATTCACACATCTGGTTCTCCAATATATCAAAATTTCCAACGTGTGACACCCTCTTTTGCTCATACAGAGCCGCGATAGGTTCTGCCCTTACCAGCTTACCCCTTGTTGCCGTTACTTTTTTATAGGGAACATTTGAATCAATGGTGCGTAAAAGACGCTCAACAAGGTCGCCCCCGTTGTTAACTTCCGCAATGACCTTATCCGCGTTGTGAATGTAGTACGCATCAACCGCCTTCCTTGCCCAACCATCAGGCGTGGCTCTTAAACTGCAATCCTCCAGAACGTAAAACCTGTCATCAATGCCCCTAGCGGCTACCACGATGCCCGTTTCATCTGAGTTTTGCCCACTGGTGACTGCGGGGTCTATACCCACAACAACCCGTGACATTTCAGGAAGCTCATCTTCCGACAGTCTGGTTGCCTCAATCATCCCGTATGACCAGAGCGCACCCTCTACATCTTGCAAGATATCCGCGTAAAGCTCTTGCCTGCCCAAGCGAGTGCCTTCGTATTTTTCTTTTAGTAGAGCAAGCGCACTATCCGCCAAGTTTTCATAATTCTCAAACGTGCTTCCCTTTGTAACGAAAACATCCTCACCATCCCTTCGCGCCAAGTCGATTATCAACGGCGTTGGTCTGGGCGTTGTTGTAACAACAAGGCGGGGCTTAGTTCCCAAACGCAAACCAAAGAGCATTTGGTCATAGGTTTCTGGATAACGCCACGCGGCTAACTCATCTGCCCATATCCTGTGAAACTGCGGACCACGAAGGCGGTCTGGCTCAATCGCCGCGTAACCCTGAATTTTAGAACCATTCCAGAGTTTTATTTCCATACTGCTTTTATTGTATGAAGTGATACACTCCCTTGGCAGAATATTCATAAGCCCGCTTGGACCCTCAAAACAAACTCGCCTCAAATCGCCGCCTGTTGGAGCAATCACACCCGTAATCACATTCTGATTTGCCATTGCATAGCTTGATATATCTTCCGCACCTGTTCGGGTTTTGCCCCAGCCGCGACCAGCGAGGATGAGCCAGACATCCCAATCACCCCTTGGTTCGCGCTGTGATACTCTAGCTTGCTTGAGGTTCCATTTAGTGAATGTCGCCCACGCCGCCTTCTCCGCGTCTTGCCAATTCTCGGACAAGGTCGAAAGCCTCTGATAATCCTTCATCGACTGCTGAGACCGTTCCATTGATGCTCCTGTTCTCCGTGCTTTCACCTAGCGCAAGGCGACCTGTCTTGTGCGTTTTTTCCAGCGCGGAGGCTAACTGGTTTATTCCCGTGCTTGATATAATGTTTGGGATTGGTGGCATTGGCTCATTGAAAGCCTTGCCATCAATATTCGCCGCCTCTTGTTTATCATGCCAAAGCTGTAAGGCCACCTCATACTTCTGGCGTTCTGTTTGACCCAACCGCATCAAACGAACAATATCTGCCTGAAGTGCCTTCGCCAGCTTGAGAGAGTTTCCGTCAAACTCAATGGCCTCCTGTGCTAATTCTTTTCTTTTGTGGGCATCAATGTCTCTGTTGAGCTTTGCCTCAAATATCGCTCGATGCCCGCGCCAATCATCCTTTTTGCTATGCCTGTGAACGGTGGTAATGGTTACGCCAAGCCTTGCCGCCAGCTCCTCTAAGGTGGGAAACGCCCTGCGCCCTGAAGCATCAACAATGCCCTGCACATAATCTTGGCGAGCATCTTGCCACTCTTGAGCCGTTGCCTTTGGTCGTTTTTTACCCTTTTGTTTCTGAGGCATTTGATTTTTCCTTACGTTTGCACATTACACATCTACCATACCCGCAGATTTCTGGGAAGTTTTTGCCCTGAATTTTTTTACATTTTTTTTCACTTTTTTTACTTTTAGGGGTTTACAAATGTAACAGGATTTGTCATTATAATTATGTCGAGAGGGCAAAAGCCCTGATAACCACGGAGATGAAAATGATTAACCAATTACCAACAGACCGCACCTTCGGAGTCGAGTTCGAGGGCTTCGGTATTTCTCAGTACACACTCGCCGCCGCTATCGAGAGAGCTGGCATTGATTGTGTCACCAACCATTACTCAGGTAGCAATTACTCTGTCTGGCAAGTCAAGCCTGATGGCTCAATCAATGGCGCACGGGGATTTGAGGTTGTCTCTCCCGTACTACGCGGCGCAGAGGGTCTTGAGCAAGTTCGCAAGGTTTTGGCGATTGTTCGTGAGCTGGGTGGCGATGCCAACAAATCATGCGGCATGCACATCCATTGGGGCGTTGCTGATTGGCGCATCAAACAATTCCGCAACTTTTACAAGCGTTGGGCAAAATTTGAGCGCGGCATTGATTCCATCATGCCAAACTCCCGCCGCGCTGATAATGCCTACTACTGCAAGAGTGTGTTCAACCGCGTTGTCCCTCAACACACCCAAGCGGGATTTGCCATCAAGGATGCCTGCGAGATTTTCTTCGCACAGGTTGATGGTTGTCGCTCACTGCGTCAGCTTGATACGCTGGTCTTGGGTGGTGGTCGCTACGGCAAACTCAATGCCAAGAAATTCAACCGCACAGGTACGATTGAAATTCGTAACCATAGCGGCACATTCAATGAGGAGAAGGTCATGCACTGGATTGCACTTACCGCCTCACTGGTCGCCAATGCCGATGCTGGCAAGGCCATCAAAAACTGGACATCAGATACCGTGGATGCCAAGCAAGCACTCGACACCTTGCTTGGCGCGGCTGTGCGGGTGGGGGTTCTCGATGCCTCCACTCGCACGTTCTACAGAAACCGCCATGCTGAGCTGAATGGAGGTCGCTAAGATGTTCATTTGGATTACCCATGATGGGGCGGTGTTTCATGCTGATGGTGAGGACTCACTTTTGGATGCTATGCGCCGCCACACCCACACGCCAGAAAACACCGTTGAAGAATTTATGAAGCAAGCGACAAAGTGGACGCATACATACAACAAGGTGCAACTTGACCCATCATCTCCCGCCGCCTTTGTTGCCTCGATGCTTGATGCTGGATTGATTACCCGATACCAATGGCAATGATTAGCCGCCCTCCATGCGACCGAAATCTGGAACCCACCCATCGTTAAAATCGAGTTCGGCATCGCCCTTGGTATCTGGCGACCCAGCATTATCATAGAGCCTTGATATTTCTTCTTGCTCCATACCAAGGTGGGTTTCAATCCACTCATCATCCACGCCCTGCTCATCCTTAAGGCTTCGGACAATCTCTGCCATCGACATTACAAAGTGACTGCCCCTTGCCCTGTTGTGGGTGATGGTTGCTGACACTTGCTCTGCCATATCCATATCATCTGGGAGCGTTACCACTGGAACCATGCCCCCTGTTTTTTCTAGCAACCGCGCATCCTCTGAAACCAGCCAGCGATGAAAGCCATCTACTATCTCGCCATTGCTTCGCCGCACGATTGGCTGAGTCCAGCCGCACGTTAGTATCGACTGCACCAGCAACTCAAGCTCCACGGGGAACACCTTGTTTGGGTTGTAGCTGTTCGCTTTCAGCTCATCACGATTGACCCACTGAACCTCACTTATGGGTTGGGCTTCTGAACCTTGCTTCATCATATTTCCTTTTCGCTTTTAACGCCTCATCTGTGCCGCCTAGAATATTGGGTTGCTTACGCCCCTTGAAATCTCCACGAACCGCAATCTTTAAGAGGAAGTCCCATGATACCCCCGTCCTTGGATGCGCCGCTTTATCCATGATTGGCTCATCCGTTTTGTTGTAATGGTTTCGAATGAACCCGCGCACTCGCTGAGCGACTTGAGTGCGGTATGGCTCTGGGTGTTTATCAATCCAGAATTTCATGAACTCATGCCATGTCATGTTGGGCGGCTTCTCTGGATTCTTGCCGTATGAATAGAGAACGGTGTTTGAGTATCTTGCCGCCGTTGCCGCACCATCCACACGCCTTGACATGGGACCCCAGATATCAGGGAACAGTTCCTTGAATTGGTACAGACCTCGCATTGGCTCCTCACCATATGGCGGAGCGCATCGCTGGTCATTTGGCTTGACCCCCATTTTATCCATCAGGTCATAAGCGGTGTTATAATCCCAACCGAATTTTTTTGGAGCAGTCCAAACATCTTTGGTTGACCAATCATAAATCGGATAGACCTTGTAAATATTCCCCTGCGCCGTGCCTTCATCGTATTTGATGATATGCGTGTCCTCACGATTTCGGCTGTTCAATATTGCCCTTGTTCGCGTGAGGCTTTCATCCGCCCGTATGCCCATCACGATGCCCACGTTGCCATGCACCTCTGGCTTGAAAAGATAACCGTTTATCTCAGGCACGGTGACTCGCTCATCAGGCTCTTGGGGATAGCCCTCTAATTCTGACAAGCCCTCTGGCGGCATTGGCCTGACCCATCGGTGTTTGTCTTCAATGCCCCACGGATACCAGAAGGGTTGTTTGAGTGAGCAAGCGTTCCTGTGCCGCACTGGTATGCACCACCAATAGAATTCCACTAGGGGATGGCTGGCTACCCGCCTGCAATAATGCTCTGTCTCATATGGGATGGCCTCCTCATCAAAATGATGCACTGGCACTTTTTTGATGCCCCGTTCCTTGGCAACCTCCAGAACAAGGTTCAGACAGGCCGTTGAGTCTTTGCCGCCACTGAACATTACGGCGATA
>VTLG01013155.1_pt1 | contig 22847 bp, 24 predicted proteins | sample 4694571 | NCBI WGS metagenome assembly VTLG01 (sample SAMN12604809, study PRJNA352737) | marine metagenome | biome: ENVO:00000447; feature: ENVO:00000209|ENVO:00000569|ENVO:01000036; material: ENVO:00002151; isolation source: viral sequences binned using virsorter ...
AAGGAGTATGGTTAGAAAGACGTGATCAAACTTTTATATCTGAATACGTAGGAGAGTTAACAGGCACTGAAGGAGGCACTGCAGCTCAAGATACAACAGGACTTCCTAAATATTATTCTATGTATGGGGGTGCCACAACCGGTACTAATACAGCTACTTCAGGAGCGATATATGTAGCACCTACACCAGATAAAAATTACAAATATATTATTTATTATAACGCAATGCCAACTGGTCTAGAGACTAATACAGGTGGAACTTACGTAAGTAATTACTTTCCACAAGGGTTATTATATGCTTGTCTAGTAGAAGCATATATGTTTTTAAAAGGTCCAACAGACATGTTGACACTATATGAAAATAGATATAAAACTGAACTACAAAAGTTTGCAGCGATGCAAGTTGGAAGAAGAAGACGAGACGATTACACGGATGGAACAATAAGAATACCAATCGAGTCAGCGCCTCAGTAATTAGGAGAAAAATATTATGGCAATAACATCGGCAGTATGTAACAGTTTTAAAACAGAAGTTTTAAAAGCAGTTCACAATTTTACAGCATCGTCTGGAAACACTTTTAACCTAGCTTTATACACAAGTTCAGCTACACTAAATAAATCAACAACAGCATACAGTTCATCAAACGAAATTTCTAACACATCAGGATCTGCGTATTCTGCAAAAGGAAAAGCACTTACAAGTGTAACTCCTGCTTTATCAACTGATACAGCATGTTGTGATTTTTCTGATGTTTCTTGGACATCAGCTTCGTTTACAGCTAATGGTTGTTTAATATTTAATGATTCAGCATCAGGTGATCCAGCAGTTTGTGCAATCGCATTTGGCGGAGACAAAACTGTATCAAGCGGAACTTTTACAATTCAATTTCCTACAGCAGACGCAGATAACGCAATTCTTCGGATAGCATAAGGAGGGACTCCTTATGGCATCTATCTGGGGTGGTGATAGTCCTTCAGTAGCGTGGAACGAAAATTCCTGGGCATCTAATACTGTTACAATTACTTTAACTGGTGTATCAGCAACCTCTAGTGTAGGTGAAGTAGCTGCCTTTCCAGAACAAGGTTGGGGTAGACAACAATGGGGTAACTCTGGTTGGGGTGTAGAATATTCTGTTGCACCAACTGGTTTAAGTACAACATCTAGTGTTGGCGCTGTCGAAGCTGCTCAAATTATTCCAGTAGATTTAACAGGACTTAGCACTACCGCTTCAGTAGGATCACCGACTACTGATCAACTTACTATAGCAGCACTAACAGGTTTACAAGCTCAAACGGAACTTGGAGATTTTGATAACGCTGGTACGTTAGTTGGTTGGGGTAGAAATGGCTGGGGTGAAGAACCTTACGGAGATTCATTTAACAAACTTATTCAACCATCAGGACTTTCTACAACTTCTAGTGTTGGTTCATTAACTTTAGACTTACAATCGGTAGTATTTCCAACAGGAGTTAGTGCAACTTCTAGTGTTGGTTCTTTAAGTTTTGTTATAGATTCTACACCTGTTATAACAGGTGTTAGTGCAACATCAAACGTGGGAAGTATATCTCCAGCAGATGTTGTAGGACTTACTGGAGTAAGCACAACGTCTAGTGTTGGATCTCCTATAATAGAAACAGCTTATGACTTAACAGGAGTAAGTGCAACTTCATCAGTAGGATCGGTTGAAATAAATTCTTCACCTATTGTACTTCCAACTGGAGTAAGTGCAACTTCATCAGTAGGATCAATATCTCTTGCAGCTATGCAAGTAGGTTTAACCGGACTAAGTTCAACAGCTTCAACAGGTACTATTTCTCCTACAGAAATGTTAATAGGATTAACAGGACAATTAGCAACATCTAGTGTTGGTACAGGAGTAGCTTTTCCAGGTACTTATGAAAAACTTGATCCTAAAACAAGTACAGGATATACAACTGAAACACCAAAAACGTCAGTTAGTGGATACTCAACTCAGACGCCAAAAACAAGTACAGGGTATTCAACTAAAACACCTGCATAATTATGTTTGACTTAAAACTAAATAAACAATATAAATAACAAAAATAAGGAATATAAATAATGGCATCAAGTTATTCTTCAGATTTAAAATTAGAGCTAATGGCAACCGGTGAAAACGCTGGTACATGGGGCACAAAAACAAACAATAATTTAAACCTTGTTCAACAATCTGTTGCAGGTTATCAAGAAATAGATGTAGCATCTGGAGATGTTACTCTTGCAATGAGTGACGCTACAATTTCAAATGCAAGAAATATGACTTTAAAGTTTACTGGAACTTTAGCCGCAAACAGAACAGTAAATTTTCCAGCAAGTATAGAAAAAGTATTTAATATAATAGATGGAACTAATCATGCAGGGTATACTTTAACTTTTAAAGTTACTAGTGCTAGTGGTTTTTTATTATGTGAAGGCAATAATTACATTTGTCACTCTGATGGAACTAACATAGTTAAAGATTTAGAAACTAGAAACTGGAGAACTATAACCGCAGCAGAAACAGTTCAATCAGGTGCTCAACTTTTTGTAGACACAAATGGTGGAGCAGTCACAGTGACACTTCCGGCATCACCTGCAGTAGGTGACATTGTAAATTTTGTGGACTCAAGATATACTTTTGATTCTAACGCATTGACTGTTGGAAGAAATAGTTCTAAAATAGCAAACACAAGCGCAGACTTAGTAGTTAATACTGAGGGTGCAGCATTTGGATTAGTTTATTCTGGTTCAGATGTAGGATGGACATACACGGAGAAATAATATGGCAAATTACGAAGCAACTAAATATAATTTTAATGGATCAGATCTTACAGGGATTCAAGGAGTTAACACGGGTATTATTGTTCCATGGTCTTCTGGATCAGTGCCGACAGGTTTTTTAGAGTGTAATGGTGCTGTTGTTTCAAGATCCACTTATGCAGATTTATTTGCAGTTGTAAGTACAACTTATGGAGCCGGAGATGGTTCTTCTACTTTTGGATTACCTGATCTACAAAATAAGGTTTCAGTTGGAAAATCTAACAACAAAGCTTTAGCATCAACTGGTGGTGCTGATACTGTAACTTCAACTGGAAACGTAGGTGGAACAACTGCTAACACAAGTTTAACAACAAACCAAATAGCTTCACACAATCACCAACTTTATAATCCTGGTCCAAACCCACAAGGTAATGCGGCTGTTTCAAATTTGCAATATAGTGCAAACCCAGGTTCAGTATTAACACCTACTAATTCAGGTAATGGTGCAGCTCACCAACACAACATGAGTGCAAACTTTTCAGGGGACGCTACATCAGTATTACAACCTTATTTAACAACTTTATATATTATTAAAACGTAGGAAAAATTATGGCAACAAACGCAACATGGACAGTAATAATGGATGATAAAACAATAATACAAGCAGGTTTTGATAACGGCGGTGGACTTACAGGTAGGGGATACACCATTGATGACGATGCTTTTTGGAACCAATCAAAGTTTTCAAATATTTGGGCTATTCAATATGGTACTTCTAATTCATCTGACGAAGTAGAACATAGAGATACCACTCCACATTGTTCTTTTGCCGAAGCTGATTTAGGAGATTTTCAAGACTTTATTGATAAATGGGATGCAGCTCATTTAACTCAATTACAATTTCAGTGGGATAATGATTCTAGAGACGAATCTGAAAAAGGCTCAAGACCTACTTCTTATTCATCTTAGTATTTACTTTACTATAAAATAGTATAGAACATATTTATACAGATATGTTTTTATATACAGATAATTTTTTTAAACCTAATAAATTAAAATTTTACCAATCTTTATTTTTAAATACACCTTTAAAATTTGCTAAAGATCCCACAGGTTTACACTATGGGTTTAGAAGTGATATGTTTGAATTAATACCAGAATATTCGGAGTATGTTCAAGATATTAAAGAAACAGTTTTTAAAAAATTAAAAGTTATAAATACTTATAAAAAAACAGGAACTTTTTTTCATAAGAGAAAAGCAACTGGAGAAGGTGGGGAAAACTTAAATGATTTAAGAAGAATACATCAAGACAATAATTCTTATTGGAATTGTCTAATATACTTATCTGGACAAGAAAGTCTGGGTAATGGGACTTCTTTTTATACATTAAAAAATGACAATTATACAGTAAACGCTTCTATTGCATTTAAAGAAAATAGAGCTATATTGTTTAGAGGTAATATTTGGCATGGTACAACCCAAGTATATGATCCTAACAACACATGGAGAGATTCAATAAATGTCTTCTTTGAAAGAAAATAAAGATAAAAATGTAAAAATAGAAAATCATATAGGTATATATGATGGATTTATTTTAGGCAGTGATTGTGACAAAGCTATTAAAATGTTTGAAGATAGAGTTAAATTTAAACAAACTTTTAATAGAATGCAAAGTGAAAGATTAGGTGGTCATCTTAAAAATGATGAAGCCACTGATTTTTATTATGATTTAGATATATGGCAAAATGATTTAAAAAACATTGTTGTTAATTTTGATATGTGTTTAAAAAATTATGAAAATCATACTTCTATAAAAGATTATATGGGTATTCAAAATTTTGAATTTACTTGTTTTAAAGTACAAAAAACTTTACCAACACAAGGTTATCATCTGTGGCATGTTGAAAGAGCACCAGGGTTTGATAATTATCGAAGAGGATTAGCTTACACTATATATTTAAATGATATAGAAGAAGGTGGAGAAACAGAATTTTTAAATCACTCAGTAAGAGTGAAACCTAAAAAAGGTAGAGTTGTAATTTGGCCTGCTGGTTTTCCTTATGTTCATAGAGGAAATCCTCCTTTAAAAGATACTAAATATATTTTAACATCTTGGATGTTAATTCCTAGTGATTAATTTTCGTGACCAACAAAAGTTTGAATAGTATATCTAGGAATTATATTAGATAAAACTGAATTAACTTTATGGTGTAGTGGTGTTTTTACTATTAATAAAGAATTTCCTATTACTGGAATATATCCAAAATTATTTTCATGTTGAAACATAAATTCTCCACCCCAATTTGTATTCCATCTTCTGTTTACATAGTAAGTTATTCCAAATTTATGATTTAAATCACCGTGCCAATCAATACCTGAACCTTTTGTCATTTTGTGCACTGTGTATGTAAATTTTCCTTTAATAGAAACAAACGGTAAATGTTTCATAAGAGTTTCAGAGAATTGAAAATAATTAGGATCTATATCTAATTTATCTGGAAAACCAACATTTTTAGTTAGATCTTCATCCCACTCACCTTTGACTGATCTATAATTTAATGTTTTTCTTTCTTTAAAAATATCATTGTGTATTTGTTTATATTTATGGTGAGGTAAAAAATTATGTATCCAAAACAATTTATCTTTAAAGTTATATACTAGTTTCATGCAGGTTTTAAAAAACAGTTAATACTGTACCTTACTCCTTTAGTTACTGGTTTTGTACCATGAATCCAAATGTGATCTGCTGGAAATATTATACTGTCACCTGTTTTTAATACTTCTTCATGTTTTCTAGAAAAGAAAGTAAACTCTCCTCCTTCATATTCTTCATTTAAATTAATTGTGCAAGAACCTCTTATTATTAAATTCATATCTAAATGATCTTTTATTTCATTACCAACTTCATATCTTAAAATACGAATATTATCTGAAGCACAAATCCATTTAGAATCAATAGATGTTGAAAAATTTATTTTTAAAAAGTTTATGTAATTTATAATCATTCCTTGTATGTAGTGACTAGAAATTTTAAACCCTTCTTCTAATTCTTTACTTTTATTTTTATGTGTACTTAAATTTAAACATTTAAAATTATCTGTATAAAAATCTTTTTCTTTACCCTCAATATATTTTAAACTTGTTTCTTGATCACATAGATTAATATTGTTTTCAAATAAATTAATTAACTCATTACATTTATTTTTTGGCATAAATGAATTAATCCGATGTATTAGATCTGTAACTTTAATATCCATTTTTAATTATTAACTTTCTTATATCAGGTAACCATATATATTTTAAATTACTAAAATCAAACACTGTATGAAGATCAAATAAATCTTCAACTAATACAGCGCCTGGTAAATTTAAAGAAGTATTTAAAATATAAGGGAGTTTAGTTTGTTTTTTAAATTCATTTATTAAATTGTAATAGTTTTTATTATGTTCTTTTTTAACAGCTTGTAATCTACAAGTATTCTCAACAGAAACTATGTTACTAACTTTCTTTTTAATTTTATAAACAAACATCATATAATAAGGTATTTTTTTATCATCAGTTTCAAACCATTCATTTAAATCTTCATTTAGAATAGAACAAGCAAAAGGTCTATACCATTCTCTTTTTTTAATTTTATTTATTTTCTTTAAACAATCTTTACTTTCTGCATTCATTAATAAACTTCTATTACCCAGACCTCTTTGTCCTTGTTCAGACCTACCTTGAAATATAGCAACAGGATTATTTATTAAAAGTTCAACTACTTCAGTTTCACTAGAATCCTTTATTGTGTGTTTGTTAAATACAGTATTTAAATTATTATATTCAGGTTTGAATCCTAAATAAAATGTATTTCTTTTTTTTAAATTGTTTTTTGTATAAAATAAATTCATACCTAAAGATATACCTTGATCATTACACATTGGATCTAGATAAACAGTATTAGAAGTTTCATTATTTAGGCGTGTGTTAATTAAAACATTTTGAGCAACTCCACCGGTAAATATAATTTTTTTATTTTTAAAACGATTAAATAAATTTAAACAATATTCTTCACATGCTTTTTGAAAACTATGCACAAAGTTTAATGATTTATAGTCTTCTTTTGAATCTGATAAAGAAGGAAGCCATTCTTTTGCTAACTTAATGTCTTTTTTATATCTTCCTAAATTTCTTTTAAAATAATCTTTATTAAAATTATTATCTTTTAATATATCTGTATTGACATTAGAACCGTAGTTAGAAAGAGCCATAGTTTTACCAGAACAAAATGTTTCACTATACAATGCTAAATTAACTATTTGATATGCCCAACCCAAACTAACATGTTCTTTATAATATTCTTTGTATACTTCATTAAAATTATTATCGTAAATACTTACAATCTCTTCTTGATTATCTTTATTAAATTTACCATTTCCATCTAATACTACAATGTAGTCAAATTTTTTATTAACATTATAAGCAGCACAATGTGCATGATAGATATGATGTTTAGTTTTAAACTGATCTTCAATTATAATTTTACAATTTTTATCTTTGTTAATTAAATCAAAACGAACTTTAGTTATGTCCGTTGGTTGCCATATAGATATAACTATTAAATTAAAAAATATATCCAGCTCATTAATTTTTTTTATTAAATCAAAAGCAACTATGTCGCTATATTTAAATTTAGAAAATCTTTCTAGTTCAGTGTGCACAATTAATTCGTTATCCTTTGATATAGTTATAGATCCACTATGGCCACAGTGTATAGTTAAAACATTCATTTTATATTTTTAGTATTTACCGCATAAGAAATTCTAAGATCATCTGTAGTATGTGGAGATACTTGATGAATTAAATCATGTGGAAATATTATAAGATCAAATAATTTTGGTTGAAAACTAAATATCTGTGCATCTCTCATAAAACTAATTGCTGAATTATTATTTGTTAAATAGAATACCGCTGAATTTTTTATATTGTCTCCAGTGTGACGATGAGGAATATTATCTCCGTTTTTATTTAAAACATTTAACCAACTATATGCAATTTCTTCTTTCATATGAAGTCGTAAAAAAGAATTTATAATTTCGTCTAACTCTTCTTTTCCATCAAAATTTTTATGTTCTTGAAAACCTCCTCTAAGAGAAATAAAATCTTCTTTTTTATTGTTTTTTTTACACCAATCTGTTATTTTTTTTAATAATTGTGTTTGAAGCACTATTTTAGTTTCAATTACAGGAACAGCAAATAAGTGATAAGTGTTAATCATTTTGTATCTTTCATTCTATATTTATTTAATATATAATATAAATTAGTTATTTCAAAGGTTTTATATGTTACAAAAATTAGGATTTTTACCAGGGTTTAATAAGCAAGTTACATCTACCGGCGCTGAATCACAGTGGACAGGGGGAGAAAATGTTCGTTTTAGATACGGTACTCCTGAAAAAATAGGTGGTTGGTCTCAATTAGGAGACAGTAAATTAACGGGTGCAGCTAGAAGTTTGCATCACATGGTTAATAGAACAGGTATTAAGTATGCTGTTATAGGAACTAACAGGATTTTATACGTTTATTCAGGAGGTGTATACTATGATATACATCCTTTAGTTAATCCATCAGGCACAGCTATCACTAACGCATTTAGTACAACTAATAATGATCCGACTGTAACAATAACTTTTGCTTCAGCCCATAATTTTGAAACAGGAGATATAATTTTATTTGGTGATACATCTACATTTACAGCTATTACAAATTCTAACTTTGGCGCTGCAGACTTTTGTGATAAAAAATTTATGGTAACAAGTGTTCCTTCAGGAACTACAATTACTATTACAATGCCAAGCAATGAAACAGGAAGTGGTGCAACTACTTCTGGAGGTATAACTTTTTTTCAATACTATCACGTTGGTCCAGCTGAACAGGTAGGAGTTTTTGGTTACGGTATATCACAATGGGGTGGTACAGTTACAAATCCACAAACAACAACTTTAAACGGAGCATTAAATGCTGACTCTGCTGGAACCGGAGGAACAGGAACTACAATTAATGTAGCCAGCACAACTGGATTTCCAAGCACAGGAACAAATTTTATACAAGTAGACAATGAAGAAATATCTTACACAGGAATTACGTCTACAAGTTTTACTGGAATTACTAGAAATGTTAGAGGAACAACTAACGCTTCTCACAGCAATGGTGCAACGGTTACTAATTTTAGTGCTTACTCAGCCTGGGGCCAAGCAGCATCGACCACGGATAAAGTAGCTGAACCTGGTTTATGGTCTTTAGATAATTTAGGTGACACACTTATAGCTTTAATTTTTAATGGAGAATGTTTTGAATGGGATTCAAATTTAACAGATGCTGTAACAACAAGAGCCACTATTATATCAGGAGCACCAACAGCATCACGTGACATGTTAGTATCAACTCCCGATCGTCACTTAGTATTTTTTGGAACAGAAACAACTATTGGTGATAAAACAACACAAGATGAAATGTTTATTAGATTTTCTTCTCAAGAAAATATAAATGACTATACACCTACAGCTGCAAATAGCGCTGGTACACAAAGACTGGCTGCTGGATCACGGATCATTGGAGCTAAACTTGGTAGAAATGCAATTTATGTTTGGTCTGATACTTCTTTATTTACTATGAGATTTGTTGGAACTCCATTTACATTTGCTTTTGAACAAGTAGGTACTAACTGTGGATTGATTGGTAAGAACGCAGCTGTTGAAGTTGACGGTGCTGCGTATTGGATGTCTGATAATGGTTTTTTTAGATACACTGGTAAACTAGAATCAATGGATTGTTTGGTTGAAGATTATGTTTATGACAATCTCAACACAACATCTAATCAAATGGTTTATGCAGGAATTAATAATTTGTTTGGTGAAGTCACATGGTTTTATCCAGAAGCTAACTCTAACGTAAACACTCAGTCGGTTACATATAGTTATTTAGATTCTACTGCTAAAAGACCTATATGGTTTGTAAATGCAAATAGCTTATTTATTAGAACTACTTGGCAAGATTCTGCTGTGTTTGGATTACCACATGCAACTCAGTACGATGCTGATACGGATACGTCTTTTGACGTAACAGGAAATACAGAAGGAATTTCATATTACTATGAACATGAAACAGGTGTTAATCAGGTAAGACTTGGAGTAACTACAGCTATACCAGCTAATATTACATCTGGGGATTATGATATTACACAAAAAGTTGTAAGAGGAGCTGCAACTAATTTAGGTGACCTTAGAGGTGATGGTGAAAATATTATGAGAGTTAGTAGGATTATTCCTGATTTTATATCTCAACAAGGAAACGCTGTTATACAACTAGATTTAAGAAATTATTCTAATGATGCAGCAGCCAGCTCATCACTTGGTCCTTTTACAGTAACAACTTCTACAAGCAAAGTTGATACAAGGGCTCGAGCAAGAGCTATAGCTCTTACAATATCAAACACTGCAGTAGATACTAGTTGGAAATTAGGAACATTTAGGTTAGATATACATGCTGGAGGAAGACGATAATGATTGATAAAAGAATGAGATTACAAAGTGGTGGACCACCAGGTGGTGGAGATCAAGGTATGACGTATGATGCGGGAGCGGCAAATAGAGAAAATAGAAGAACTAGTCAATACGATAGGTCACCTTCTCAAACATCTCCTCAAACACCTCCTCAAAGAAACAGACCTAATCCTCAAACAGATAGTGGGCAATCAATTGATACATATATAACTCCAGACCAAGTTAAAGCTAGCAGAGAATTTAAAAGACAACAAGACGAGCAAAGAAGTAGTACAGGAGGAGGACTTAACACTTTAGCAAGAACAGCGCTTAATTTTTTAGTTCCAGGATCAGGTTTATTAATGAATCAAGGAATAGGACAAGGAATAGGAAATGCACTTGGAGATTTTAGACAAAAATTTACAGGTTATAGAACTCAAGCAGAATACGATGCAGCTCGACAACAAAGAAGAAATCTTGATAGAATTCGTACAATACAAAATACATTAAACAGAAAATATGCTGATGGAGATTATAGTAATACTAATTTAGATGAAAGACTTGCTGGTTTACAAGCACTTATGGGAATTGTTCCTAATACTGCAGAGCAAGATGCACAACAATTTCTTGATTTTGGTAATGAGCTTGCAGAAACAACGGAGGCAACACCATCTACACTAGATTTAAGTAAATTAGAAACAAGTGATTTAAATAACATAGCGTCTTTAATAAATAACGCAGGACAATCACAAAGTGATTTTGAATATTTAGGTCCTAATTTTAATGAAGGAATATATATGGATTATCAAGACATAGGTGCTACTGGAAATAACTTAGGTAGATCACAATTAGTAAATTCTGAAACTGTAACACCATTAATTGATGATTTTCCTAGTGAAGGCATCATGAGTATAGATAGAGACGGTGTTCCAACTGATGAAGAGATTGCTATTTTAAGAGGCTATGGCACATAATAATGGCTAAGATAGTACAAACATTAACTAGAGCAAGTTCCGAGTATGAGGAAGACGTGGCACAATCTTTAGTTAGAGATTTAGATGCTGTTCTTGAGAAATTAAACACAACGTTTCAAGAAGAATTAAAACAGGAGATAGAAGCTAGAAGTTTCTTTTTAGATTAATGTCAGTAGTAAACCAATATAAATTTGTAGGTATAGATAATAGCACGACCGGTAGCGCTCTTACACCACTAGGAACTGGAAACCCTTTAGTTAGTGAAACTTATGTTATTAAATCAATACTTGTTACAGCAGCAGGTACACCTACTGTAACTGTTACAAATAATAGTATTACAGCTATTAAATCAGCAGCATTAACAGCAAACGTTACAACAGAATTATTAACCCAACCGCTAATAGTAGAGGGTGGAAAATCCTTTACAGTGCAATCAAGCACAACAGACTCGTTCGATGTAGCTATTAGCTATTTAAATATTAAGAAAGAGGTAACAACATAATGAAAGTATATGATGCTAAAGTAGAAGAAACGTATAGACACAAGGTAACAGGTGAAATTTTTAAACAAAGAAAAGACTGGGAAGTTAAAGGTTATAAACCAGAAGAAATGGCTCAAGATGTGAAAGTTATCATGCCACCTCTTGATTTGTTCGCAAAAACAAAGTAAACTGACAAAACCATGGGAATAGAAGATATACAAATTTCAGAAGAACTAGAAACTAACGCACCGTCTATCAAGTATAGTGGTGACGAAGGCCCTAAATCTCCACAAGAAATGGAACAAATGATGATGGTGGATTCTATGTTAAAAGATGAATACGAACAATACGTATATGATTTATTAGAACAAAGACCTGAGGCAACACCAATGTCATTTGACGAATTTAGAAGAATGGTTATTGGAGAAGGACAAATGTCGGGTGGTCAACCTTTACCAGAAGATCCAACAAAACCAATTAACCCTTTTCAACCAAAACCTATAGGACCATTACCAGATAAAAGACAGATGGCAGCGTATGGTGGTATCATGGGTGTAGATGGTAGACGTCAATATGGTTTAGGAAGTTCACTTAAAAAATTTGCAAGAAAAATTATACCAAATGAAGTAGCAGAGATTGCAGTTAAAGCTGCACCTTTCGTTGCACCGTTTAACCCGCTAGCTGCAGCAGCTATGTCGGGTATAGGTAGCTTTGATCAAACAGGTAGAATAGGTTCATCACTTAAATCAGGATTAAAAAATTATGCTCTAGGTCAGTTTGCTAGAGGTGTTGGTGGTGGTATGGATAACTTACAAGTCGGGTTTGATCCAAGAAGTGGAATGCAAGGTGTTGGTAAAGGTACATTTAGTAAATACTTTAGTAGTCCTATTCAAGACACTGGTGGAATTGGTAAAATTTTTCGAGATACATTTAGTACAACCGGAAGTGTTGATGATCCCAATAGATACAATGTTTTATTAGAAGATGAAATAGGTGCTGATAGAATTGCTAGAAGCATAGCTCCTAATCCAAGTGATATAGTAAATAAAACAAAACCAGGTCAAATACTAAAAACAATCAAAGACTTTGCATTAGACAATAAACTTTTAACAGGTCTAGCAGCTGGAACATTAGGAGCTGCTGCTCTTATGGGTAATATGCAACCAGATGAAATACAAGATTTACAAAGAGGTGAAGGTCTAGATGTAGAAGGTATTAGAGCAGAAGTTATAGAAGCCTATAAAGATGAAACTGGTGAAAAATTAAAAGCACTAAGAGTTAAGTATCCTTTCTTAGGAAAAAGAGATACTAAAGACATAGCAAACATGGCTATGGGTGGTAGAATAGGTAGAGCCGAAGGTGGAATAATGGACCTTGGTGGAAAAGAAAAAGATTATAGAAACACTGGTGGTTTTGTAGACCTGGGAGCTAAAGAAAAAGCTGACGATGTGCCTGCAAGATTAAGTGTAAATGAGTTTGTATTTACCGCAGATGCTGTTAGAAACGCAGGTGGTGGAGATATAGATAAAGGCGCAGAAGTTATGGAGAATATGATGAAACATTTAGAACAAGGTGGACAAGTATCTGATGAGTCACAAGGTATGGCTGGCGCACAACAGATGTTTGAAACATCGGAAAGATTAAGCGAGGTAATATAATGGCTGTACAACAGACACAAGCACTCCCACCACAATACGTAGAAGATCTACAACGAGATTTAGGAACACAGTTAACAGCAGCAACGGCAGCGCCGTTAGATACATCAAAATTTGCACCACAAGTTGCTGGTCAAGACCAAGCGCAACGAGATGCATATACAATGGCTACAACACAAGGCCAAGGTATTGGTGCATTTCAACCGTACATTACACAAGCAGGAGCTTATGATACTGCAGCTGCAGGTTTATCAGGAGCTGGAGCTTACCAACCTTTTATGTCTCCGTATCAACAAGATGTTATTGATGCTACTTTAGCAGAGTATGACACACAAGCAGCAGCTGGTTTAGCAGGTATAGGTCAACAAGCAGCTATGTCTGGTAATTTAGGTGGAGGACGTGAAGGTGTTATGAGATCACAGTATCAAAACAAATCTGACATGAACAGAGCATTATTACGATCAGGATTATTACAACAAGGTTTCACACAAGCAAATCAATTAGCTAATCAAGCCTTTGGTCAACAAATGGCACTAGGAGTTAATCAACAAGGACTAGCTGCACAGGTTCCAGGGCTATTTAGACAAGACATTAGTGGTTTAGGGTCAGCGGGCGCGACTCAACAAGCACAAGCACAAGCACAACTAGATGCTACAAGAGAAGCAAATAGACTAGCAGCATACGAGCCTTATGAAAGATTAGGTTATCTAGGAACTGGAATTGCACAAATAGCATCTGGTGCACCTGGACAATATCAATCTACAGTAACACCTAACCCTACGCCGTTGCAGAATGCGTTAGGAATAGCTGGTGTTGGTGCAGGATTGATGACTGGTTACGGTGACTATTTAAGAGGAAGAAACGCATAATGCCAGGTAATTTATATAAAAGACCGATGTTTAGAAAAGGTGGATCTGCTGAAGGCGGAATTACATCTGGATTACAAAGACAAGGTTATAGTAGAGCAGGTTCTGTACAACCATTAAACATGGATCAAAACATGGCAGAGTTTTTAAGAAACGCATCTATTGGTGACATGAAAGCAGTAGCGGATCAAATGTATCAACCAAAAGAAAGACCTAACTATGCAAAACGTAGACTAGGTGACTTAATGATTGATTTTGGTATAGACATTGCATCAAGAACACCAACAGGTAGTGGTATTAGTGGAGCAATAAGCACTGCACTAGCAGCAGCTAAAGATCCCTTTGATAAATTTAAAGCATCAAGAGCAACTAGCGAATTATTAACAGAACAACAAGAAGAAAATTTAAGTGATAGAAGATCTGACATGTTTAAATCATTTATTGAAGGTCAGTCTGAAATACTTGGATCAGATACAGGTGGTAAAACATATAGAGATTTAGAGATAGCTAAACAATTAGAAAAAATTATTCCTCAAATATACGAAATAGAGGGTAGAGTTAAAGACGGTTCAGCAACTGAAGATGACATGGTGCAGTTAGATATATTAAAAACTCAAAAAAATAATTACACTAAAAGTAATCCAATAACAGATGGTGCTATAGAATTATTTATTAAATCAGGTCCTGGTCAAAATTTATTTCAAGAATTATCAGATTCAAAATATGAAGCTAATCCAAGCAATTATAAAGGTGAAACGGATCCACAATTATATATTGATACAATTGAAGATATTAAAAAAATACTTGGTCAGTTTTCAGGTGGTGGTAGAGCAGGTTTTAGTAGAGGTGGTGGAGCAGATATGGGAGAAGTAGAAGTAGAAGAACAAGTTACAGAGACCATGGCCCCCGGACCAATGGGTGATGCATCTAACAATTTAATTAGTTACGATCAACTAAGAGCAAGATTACCAGCAGAAATTACAGATGATATTGTAGAACTTATGTCAAACAGTGCAGAAGCATTAGAAGATTTTGCCATGATTTCAACACAAGCAGATGTAGATCAATTCAATACAAAATATAGCGTTAATTTAGTATTACCAGCGGAGGCGTAACATGGCGGATACAGCCTACGAACGATTTCTCAAAGATCCTGACAAGGAAGAAGCTGTTGAAGTTGATGTAAAAAAACAACAACCACTAGATTTAGATCAAATCAAATTTAAAATACAAGAAGGACTATCTTCACAAACTCAACCTAAAAAACCTGTGAAGTGGTTGGCTATGCCTGACCCTAAAAGTATTTTAGAATTATATTATACATTAGAACCAACTAAAAGATTAGCTAATAAAATTGTAGGGTTAGAAGATCCTGTAAAACAATTAAAAAAACTTCCTGATGCAAAAGCACGTACCTTTAGAATTGACAACAAAGAAATTACACAAGAAAGAGATTACACAACAGGTCTTGATGAGATAGCTAAAGGTATTAACTCTGGTATTTATGATTTACAAAATAGTTTAGGTTCATTATTATTTGCAGGGACAGACCTTGCAGCTAACACAGATTTTTTATCTAAGTTCGAAAAAATAATGGAGGAAAATGAACCGACTCGTCCTGAAACATGGAGAGGAGAACTTACATCTATTCTTACACAATTTGGTATACCTGGTGTAACTATAGCTAAAATTGCAGGAAGAATACCTGCTGTTGTTAAAATGAAAAAAGCAGCAGACGCTGTCAAAGGTGGTAAACTTAGAAAAGCAAGTCAGGTAGGAACACGAATACTTGAGGGTATTGGTATCGTAGGAGCTACAGATTTTTTAGCATCAGAACCTGGTAGAGCATCTTTTTTTGTAAATCCAGAAGACACTAAAGGTTTGACAGGTAGAAAAAAAGCGGGAGCAGAGTTTAGAAACAGAATTAAATATGGTGCCGAAGGTGCATTGATTGGTGGTGGTTTTCCATTAGTGGGTAAAGCAACACAGTTAGGATACAAATATTTTGGTAAACCATTTATGGTTAATAGATTCGGTATAGGTGCAGCACAGCTAGGTGCAAAAGGAATTAACACAGTTGTAGTTAAACCTGTAGAAATGTTACTAGGTAATAAATTAATAGCACCTCTAACAAAAGCAGGAGCACAAACATTGCAAAAAGCAGGTAATTTTACTGTAAGTAAAGTAGTGGCACCTTTACTAGTTTCAGGTATGTCAGGTAAAATTGTAAGACAATTACCACCATTTGAAAAATGGAGATTAAAATCAGTAACATCACCCAACAAAGTAGATAGAAACATTAAAAGAATAGATAATTTTTTATCATGGTTTAGATCTTATGGTAAACAACCTAAAGACATTGAAGGTGTGAGTGAACAAGTTACATTATATATTAAAAGTAGAGCTAGAAAAATAGATAGAACCTACGAAGGTTTAGAAAAATCTGCATACAACTTAGCTAAAAAATTTCAAGATGATTACAACGCAAAAACTACATCACCTGCTATTCAAAGATACTATGCAGATGAAATAAAAGAAATAGCTAACAATCTTTTAAAAGATGCAGACGCAGTAGTAAAAGGTGAAAGAAAATTAGACGATTTACCAAAAGAATTACAAGCGTTAACAAAAGATTTAATTAATGATATTAAAAAAATTCAAACTGAATTTAAAAAAGTATTACCTAAAGGTAAAGATGCAGATGATTTAGCAAAAGATTTAGCTACGGTTGAAGTAAATAATATTGGTAAGTATTTGATAAGATCATTTCAAACATTTAGAAACCCAGAGTATGTTCCACCAAAAGATATTATGGACAAAGCAGTTAGTTATTTAGTTAACAATGTAATTAAGAAAAATACAAATCTAAAAGAATCTGCAAGAAATTCTTTTCCTAAATTAGATGCAGAACAAGCTTACATTGAGTCTGCTAAAATGCATGCAGAAGATATATTAAGAATGGGTAAAGCTGAAGGTAAATCGCCATTAACACAATTGAAAGAAATAGGAACTCGTATATTACAAAATGATAAATTTAAATTTTTAAAAACAGGAGAAGAATTACCTGATGCAATAAAAAATTTACTAGGTCCTGAAAGAAATCTAAAAGCATCTGTAGCTTATACCACTGCAGAAATGATATCATCTATGGCTAATAAAAGAGCTGCAGATTATATTGCAAACTCTGGACTAAAAAATGGTTGGTTGTTTAATACTGTAGAAGATGCAACTAACGCAGGATTTATCGGAGCACAACAAATTAAAAGTGTACCAAGACTTGGTATAATGAAATCAGATTTATTAAACAAATGGGCATCACCTGAATACGTAGAAGCGTTTGCAGGTATAGGTGGTTCATTAGATAAACTAGTAGAAAATGCTCTTTATCGTATTTTATTACAATCCAAAGTTGGTGTACAGATTGGTAAAACATTATACTCACCACAAACACAAGTTAGAAATGTAACATCAGCTTCTTTCTTTGCATTAATGAATGGTCATATAGGTGGTAGAGCTAGTGTAACAGATGCTATGCAGATTGTTGCAAGAGATATATTTAAAGCAGGTGGTAACAAAATTGATGAAGTAGAATTTAATAACTACGTAGAAAAATTAGTACGTCTTGGTGTCTGGGATGAAAACGTTGTAGCTGCAGAATTAAAATCTGTACTACAGGATATTAAAGGCAACGTTATAAATACTACAGATGAATTATTTGATAGACTAATGAAGATGGCACCTACTGATAAGGTTGCAAGATTATATGCAGGTGGTGATAACTTATGGAAAGGTTATGGTTTTGAATTTGGTAAGTCACAACTGTATCAAGCATTAAAAAGTTTAGATGATGTTAAAGAATGGTTTAGATATATGGGTAAAGAATTTGATCCTATCAATACAGTAACCGGTGTTAAAAAAACATACGATGATGCAATTGAAGAAGCATCAGCATTTTTATTAAGAAATACATATCCAACATACAGTAAGGTACCACCAGTCATTCAAGCGTTAAGAAAATTACCACTTGGAAATTTTATATCTTTCCCTGCAGAAATACTTAGAACCGGTGCAAATATTATTAGTACAGGTTTAAAAGAATCAGCACACCCTAACAGAGCCATACAGCAAATGGGTATTAGAAGATTAACAGGTGCATTTTTAACTAGTTATGCTGTTGGAAAAGGATTTAATGAATTATCCCAATTCTTAACCAATTCTACAAGCTCACAGTGGGCTGCATACAAAAGATCGTCAGCTGCATCATGGGATGCAACTTCAAACTTATTGGCAGTTAAAGGTTGGAAGAATGGTGAAAGTGCTGCAATTAATTTTTCATACTTTAGTCCTTACGATAGTTTATATCAACCACTAGACGCAGCTATTGCACAAGCACAGAAACAAAATTTAAACCCACAAGAAACAGAACAGTTTGTACTGAATCTAATGTTTGGAGAAGACGGACCTGTAGCTAAATTTTTAGAACCATTTATATCAGAGCCATTAGGATTTGATAGATTTATAGATGTGACTACAAGAAACGGTAAAAAAGATGGTGGTGGATCTGTGTATACACAATCAGATGACCTTGGAGATAAATTTTTAAAATCATTAGTACACGTGTTAGATGGTGTTAAACCAGGTATTCTTACAAGTAGTGAAAAAATAGGTGATGCATTATCAAAAGATCTAACTAAAGGTGGTAAACCAGTTAACTTGTCTGATGAATTACTAGCATTGTTTACTGGAACACGTATTATTAGAATTGATGTTAAAAAAGACCTTAGATATTTTACATCTACAATGAACAGATTATTAAGAGCTGTTGATGAAACAGAAGGTTTCTATGATGTAAAAGATTTTGCAAACAAGACACCAACAGATATGGTTAACACTTTTAATGAAATGCAACAAGAAGCATTTAGAATACAAAAAGATATGTACATTAGAATTAAAGATTTAGAATTACTAGATTTAAAAAAATCTACAATATTTCAAATTATGAAAAAGTCAGGAGCATCTACAAAATTAATTAACAATTTATTGTCGGGAAGATTTACACCTGTTAATTATTCTAAACCTAGGTTTGAAAGTAAAGTTAGAACAGTAAAAGATCAAATGAAAAATTTAACTAAAGATAGCGAAGAGTTTAGATACAAAGCAAACAGGTCTTTCTTATTTCCTCAAAGAGAATTAGATAGAGTAAAAGGAAAATACATGGGAGTAAAATTTTTTCCTAAAATATTAAATGAAGAAACAGGAAAACTAGAAGGTGGTTATGATCCTGATAACGAGAATTACAAAGTAGATAAAGAAGGTAGATTGATGTTAGATGAAAACAAAAACCCTATAAAAGAAGATAGTTTTATTATGGATAAAATTAAAAAAGTACCTGGCATGATAAAAGATTTAGTTTTACCTGGTTCACCCGGCTTTACAAGTAAACCACAAACACCACCACTAGGTAATACACCAATGCCTATGCAAATGGCTAGTAATACTTTACAGAAAAATCCACAAACTAACTTGACACGTAACGAAGAAGCGTTACTATCACCAACAGAAAAGGTAATAGCGAGTAGAACATAATGGCTAAAAATGCATTACAAAAAATAGAAGATCATGAGAAGCTTTGCAGAATTATGCAAAAGCAGACGCATGACAAAATTCACAAAATAGAACATCAAATAAATAGATTAGAAAAAATCGTATTAGTGTCCGCCGGCATGTTAATTATGGGTATGGCCAATATGATTTTTATGTTATTATCAAACACTCAATAAAAAATTATGCAGCTATCGCGAAATTTTTCTCTTCAAGAGCTTATCAAATCAGACACTGCCATACGTAAAGGTATAGATAATAATCCTAATGCAGATCAAATTGAAAAATTAAAATTACTTTGTGAAAATATTCTTCAACCCGTACGTGATCATTTTGGCAGAGTTAAAATTACCAGCGGATACCGTTCAACAGAATTATGTCAAGCCATCGGTAGCTCTGTAAATTCACAGCACGCCAAAGCGGAGGCGGCAGACTTTGAATGTGTAGGAGTTGACAACGCAGAACTTGCTGATTGGATTAATAGGGAGCTTTCCTACGATCAATTGATCGTCGAGTATTACACTCCTGGCGAACCCAACTCGGGATGGATCCACTGTAGCTGGATACCGGATCAACCAAGAGCTTCATTTTTATGGGCTTATAGATCAGAGGGCAAAACTAAATACAAACCAATACTAGGTAAAGCAAAAGACCTGGTATAAAAATTACAGCGCGCGTCGCATGTATATCCTATTATATCCATGACCTTAATTCTTCTCCTAAAACTTCTGATGCTATATTTATTTTTTTGCGTAGAGCTTGCACGATTTTTTCATCCACTGTATCGTCCGCCATTAAATCAACATAAGTTACCGATTTTTTTTGGCCGATCCTGTGTGCTCTGTCTTCTGATTGTAATCGCTTTTCTAAGTCATAACCATTAGAATAGTAAATTACGGTGTTTGCAGCTGTCAAAGTAATGCCATAGCCGCCCGTAGAAGGCGTTCCAACGATAAACCGGCACTTAGGGTCATCTTGAAAACGCTTGATATTAGGTTGTCTTTCTTCTTGTGGTGTTAATCCATAATAATCGACAATGGACCCCGGACCATATTCTTTAACCACAGCTTTAATTATTTCTGTAATATCATATTGATAATGAGCCCATATAATAGCTTTACCTTCTGTTTCTTCTAAAACGTTCATTAATTCTGTAATTCTATTGTTAGCAATAGGTTGGGTTGCACCATCATCAGCTGTAAAATGACCACAAGTAATTTGTTGTAGTCTCATAAGTTGTGTTAAAGTATTTACAGTCGTAGACTGTTTACCTTTTAATATAGCAATAGCTTCTTTTTTCATTTGTTCATACAATTTACGTTGATCAGGTGTTAATTGTATTTGTCTTTTTATAAATATTTTATCTGGTAAATCCAAACAATCTTCTTTTAATACACGATAAGAAAAATTTTTTAATTTATCTGACAATTCAGATAAATTTTTAAACCCATTAACAACTTGTATTTGTCTACCATGCATATGTAATGTTTTCATCTCTGCATACCTATTTCTAAATGCATAATAAGATGTAAAATTAAGTAACCACGGACTTAAAAAATCACACTGTGTAAATAAATCTAAAGGATTTTTAGTTACAGGAGAACCTGTCATTATTCTTCTGTATACTGCAGATTCAGCTAATTTAAGAATATTTTTTGTACGTTTAGCTGTAGGGGTTTTAATAGTAGTAGATTCATCAATAGCCATTAAAGATCTGTGAGAAGATAAAAATTTATAAGCAAAATCCATACCTTTAGTTGTACTAAAAGCTTCAACATTCATAATTAATATATGTAAGTCTTCTCCTGGTTGAAATAACGTGTCTAATTTTTCTTGTTGTTTTTTAGTAATGGCTGCTTTCCACAATACTGTTTCATGATTTATGTGATTAGGTAAATGAGTTGGTAACTCATTATTATACCAAGTTCCTACTACACCTTTAGGTGCAATAATAAGAGCACCATTAACTTTACCTTTATCATAAAGCATAGCTAAATTGTCTATTAATACTTTTGTTTTACCTGTACCCATTTCCATAAAATAAGCATAAGTTTCTCTGTTCCATGACTTTTCTAATGCAGTCATTTGATGTGCATACGGTTTTGTTTTAAATTTATAATTCATAATTTTTCTTCTTTCTACTTGACAAGATAACAACTCAGACCTATATTGTCAAGTATGAAAGAAAAAAAGGTTTATGTAATACAAGAAATTGCTGGTAGTGCTGATGGTAGACCTAAAATAAATATTATGGGTGCAGCTTCTTATTCTACAACCAATGATTTTATTTTTTTATTACCAGAGTTATCACAAATAATTTTTTCGCCTGGACCATTAATTTTTAAACTTAGAAAAGGTTTAAAAGATTTTACTACAGATGATTATTTATTATTAACTGGTGATCCTGCAATTATTGGTGTAGCATGCTCTATAGTTTCTGACATGACTAATGGTAGATACAATTTACTAAAATGGGATAAACAAGAAAGAAAATATTATCCTATTGAAATTAACTTATATGAAAGAGGAAAGATAGATGAGTATTAAACAAAAAATAAAATTTAAAGATGAAATAAATTTTGAAGAAGACCAACAGGACCTTGTAGATAAAACTGCAAGTATACAATCTCTAGCAGATCAAATACAAATGTTAGAAGGTTTAAATAATAGAATAGAAACAAGTGAAAACAATTTAAAAGATTTAAAAAAAGAACATGACCGATTATCAGGAGAAGTAATCCCAACGATGATGGCAGAGATGGGTTTAGCTCATCTTAAATTATCAGATGGTTCTACGGTAGATGTTAAACCAAATTATAGTGCAAGTATCTCTATTGCAAATAGAGAAAAAGCATTTACATGGCTTCGTGAAAATGGCTTGGGTGATATAATCAAAAACGAGATATCCGTATCATTCGGTCGTAACGAGGATAACAAGGCAGCTGATTATGCTGCTCTTGCAGAAGAGCGTGGGTATCAACCAACAC
>VTLG01000144.1_pt1 | contig 22844 bp, 35 predicted proteins | sample 4694571 | NCBI WGS metagenome assembly VTLG01 (sample SAMN12604809, study PRJNA352737) | marine metagenome | biome: ENVO:00000447; feature: ENVO:00000209|ENVO:00000569|ENVO:01000036; material: ENVO:00002151; isolation source: viral sequences binned using virsorter ...
GGTTTATAAACGAATAGTGTTTTAAGATATGATAGCCCCCCGTATTCACTATTTTATTATTTATTTTTTTTTATTTTTTCTGTACTCCCATCCTTCCTTACCACTCTTAGAATTATGGCATGATGTGCAAAGGGATTGGAGATTGCTTAAATCTGTTTTATGTCCGCCCATATTTATAGGGGTGATATGATCTACTACTTGCCCACCCTTGACCTTCCCTCTTCGCTTGCAAGATTCACAGAGAGGATTTTTTTGAATATAATAGTTACGTAAACTTCGCCATTGCTTACTCTGGTAAAAATCAGTATTAGGATTTAATCTTGCTTGCTGTGGCTTTTTTGGTTGCCAAGGCCTCCTCTTATGGTCTGGTAGCTTAGGCATTAAGTTCTGTTATTAAAAAATAATATCCAGTATCCTCTTCCAATATATACTCTAAATTTTTATGATAACACAAGAGTTGATCCTTCTCTCTGCTTTCCCATTTCTCATGACAGCCTTTCCTTCCATCTCCCATTGATAAGCACAAGTATTGAATGTTTCTTTTATCACATATTAAATCAGCTCTTTTGCTTCTTGGGATGATATGGCTATGACTTAGAGGTACATCTCCTTCAGTCCTACCACACCCTTCGCAGAAATGCCCTCTCTCCATTGCGATAATAGAGTATACCTTATTTAATTTTCTCTTTATTTCTCTTTGTTTATTACTTATCTTTTTCATAATAACGATAATATTAATATTGCAATAATCAGAAGTATTAGGAGAAATGGATATAAGTTTATTTTTTTCATATTGATCTGGTTTTTGTCTTACTTAGATACTCATCTATTACCTCAATTGTTTCATCAATCCCTCTTGTTATTAAAGCGCAATAGCCCCTCTCATTCATTGCGTTTATCCATTCCTTCTGAGCTTTTGTAGGATATGCTTTCTCTTTTAGCTCTAACATTAAGCCAAAGTAACCTCCTCTTGCTTCATATATATCTAAATCATTTTTGCCCCGTACGTATCCATTCCTTACTATCTTTCTTCTTTGAGCAGCACTACTAATATATGCTCCAGCTATACTTGAGCAATACTTTACTTTAGGATATTTATACTGAATATACTTTACTACTGCTGATTGTAATTTATCTTCACTCATTAGGTAAGTTTATGCTGAAGGTTTTAGCGGCCCAAATAATTACATCATCTACCAGCTTTTTAAATTCTTTCTTTGTTAGTTGAGCCGTTGATTTAAGGTACTCTACTTTTATTCCATCTTCATATCTTTCACGCTTTAGGAATTTTAATTTACAGATGTCATGAAACTCATCTTTTGAATATCCTAACTCATCTCCCATAATTTGCATATACTTCCACCAAAGTTTGTTTTGCGAGTTAGTTCTATAATCCTTATTTTCCTTTAAGGTAAAAATAATATCCTTACCCTCGAGCTTTAGTAAACTCTCGACAAATCTCTCTTCATCTAAAAAATCAATCTTTAGATTCTTTATTTTTCCATAGTGCTTCATGAATTACATATTGTATTGCTAAAAATACCAATAAAATTAATGCTATAACTATTAATGGCATAACTAATATAGAGATAAAAATTTTAATTATTTCAGCTGTATTAATCATCATCTACATATTTATTAGTAAATATATCCCTCCAATAGTTTCTATCCTTTTCAAGTTTGTTGTATTTTTTATAGGCCAATATTAATAAAATTATCAATACGATTATTACCACATATACAAACATTTATTAAATTTCTTTTGTTAATATCTCAACTATCTGCTTATCATCATACATTGGGCGGCTTCCTGTATATTTATTTGGCCTGAATAAGCTTTTTACTTCCTTTATCTTATGCTTGCTATCATAATAAATTATCCAACCTCTTTTTATTCCCCACTTATCCTTCACACCAAGTGTTTTTTTAATTATTCCTATGGTATTCATTCTTCCATCTCTTTTGTGCAAAAGTATGCTTCTAATATACAAATGATTACTACAATTAGATAAATTAGCATTATTATTTTCATCCTATTAGTTTTTGGTTATTTAATAAGTTTTTTATTTTATTATCTATTAAGTGCTTTGCTCCATTCCTATCATTGTACCATCCCTCCCATATCATCTTTTTAATTCGGTAGAGCCATTTATTCATTGTCTTTCCGCATAAATGGAACTCCTCTGATTCCAAAACTCCATCATCAAAAGCCTGTTCTACCGCCTCCCAAGTAAACTTAGGATATCTTGTTATTAATATCTGGCTTAATCTTTTTGCAAGAACTACTTTCTCATCAGCTGGCTTTACTTGTCCTAAATCAACTAATGTTTTGCCGATTAAATGCAAGCACTTAATTTCTAAATCTTTTTTATCTATTTTATTAATCATTGTATTTTTTTAATAAATCCTCTGCTTGCTTTTGGCTTTGCAGATGCATATCTATTTTGCTCATTGTTTGCTTTGACTTAAAGCTCTTTTCCCTTTTACTCCATGTTTTTAATCTTCTACTAATTTCAAATGTTGGTTGCAGTTGCCATCTTTCTTTTGTTTTACTTTTATTTGGCTCACTCCAATAGTCATAAAAGCTCTCTAACATACTTTTAGGATAATCAAAAGAAAAAACCTCATTTTTAAATTTTTCGCTTATAGAGAGAGTGTTTTTGTTTATTCTTTCTTTTATTACTTCTTTACTTATTTGTATGCAATTATCCGATGTCGGTTTTACCGAAGTCGGTTTATTGAACTTCGGTTGCTCAAATACAAAATAATCATAGCCAACAAATTTTCCTTTATCTCTTACTTGCTTTCTTTCAATATATCCAACAGCAATAAGTTCGGTAAATGTATTTCGGATTGCGCCTCTACCCTCCTTTGAGCAAGCTACTATCCCATTAATGCTTAAATCCCAATCACTTGGCAAACTCAGAAGATAAGCCATTAATCCTTTTGCCTTTAAGCTGATTGTCTTATTCTTAAAGAGCTGATTGCTTATAGTAGTATAGTTCTTATTTTTTATTACTCTTATTACTTCCATTATTCAAATATTGATAATTGCCCTACTCCTCCAAACATCATAGTTTGCCCTTCCAAAGCATTTAATACCTTAACTTGGCTTGCAATCCTTTGCCTAAGGCTTATTATACACCCTTCAAGCTCTTTTAATGTGTTTGCAGTATAATACCCTTTACCGCAACTACAAAGCCCGTAATGGAGATTATGCACTCTGATATAATTTACTATTTTTCTTAATCTTGGGCCTTTTAATTTCATTTTTGTGCAAATTAAAGTACCAGAAACCGCCATATCCTTTCCCCTTCTGAGTGCTATTCCTTTTATAATTAAAGGCACTTTATTTAGCTCATCTTCTGTAAGCTCGTAGGTTATATCTTCAAAATCATTTATCATAATTAAAAGGGGTTTTCTTCATTATTTGAATGAATGGATGATACACTTTTGCAATTTACATTAGTATAATATTTTTCTTTCCATTCCTTGCTTCTTATGATAATATCAAACTCATAAGCTGTACCCTCCTCAACTTCTTTTATGCTATCATTCCACATATCAATCATCAACTCATCTTTGAAATCATTATCTAATTGAGTTACCAGTAAGCTTTTCTTTTTCCATTCATTCCCATTTTTAGATGTGCCGCTTTGTAGATCAAATATTTTTTGCACTCTTGCTGTTATTCTCATTTTCTTTTTCTTTTATTTGGTTATTAATTTGCCTAATATCATTATTTATTTGCCTTGCTTGGTTTCTTTTGCTTTCAAGTAAAAGACTTAAAATATCGAAATCATTGCTATTAGTTATAAATTTATAATATTTTTTTTTCAACGGCTTTTCCACTTGCAATAAATCTTCTAATTTTCTACATTGATAAATGGCAGTCGCATGATGCATTCCCACTATGTATTTTTTCATACTATTGTAATTTATACCCAGTTCATTATACATATAGTAAACCAGAAATCTCCTCGCATCAATTACATCTCTTGTGCGGTTAGTATTCTTTTTTAAAAATTTAGATTTTATATTGAAAATCTTGCAAAGAGATTTCCTTGCCATTATTAGTCTTTTGTTAATTATCTCCGCTTTATCATTCATATTTATCATTGTTTCAGTTTTTTTATAGCAGCTAAATCATTACTCCAATCCTCTTTATGTGTTTTTTGATAACTGATCTCATCTTCCCCAAGCACATTAGTGTAATTCATAGTTTTGATAATTACTCGTGCTAAAGCTCTTTTTTCCGCTATTTCCATTCTAAATGGTTGGCGGCAATTATCTTTGGTAGCTGATCCAAAAGTTTCTATCTTAGGAATCCACTCATCCCCTTCTCTTATTAAGCTGGTAGCTTTTACTATGCAATTATCAAGTTCTGCTTTTATTACTTCATAGCTTACTGAGATTTCGTTTTTAGCTTGGATTTTCTCAATGCCTGATCTTGTTATTATTGAGAATCCCCTACTATCTTTATATACATCTGATTTTTCTAAATCATTCTCCTTATAAATCTTATTCATTAAATCTTTCATTTTTCCAAATATGTTATTAGCTTGCAAATTGCATTATTAAATTCTTTTTCATTACTCATCTCATTCCCATCCATTACACTATTTAAAGTTAAAATACCATAGCTCATCTCATTATTTCCAATGAGTATTTTATCACATATTAAGCGGCCCTCTATGATTCTACCCCTATAATAATGAGTCGAATCTCCCCCTCTCCATTTTCGATAGATGGGTAAATCCTCCACTTTGAGCTTTTTGTAGTTGGATGAAGAGTATGTAAGCTCACCCTCATCATTGATTGTTTTTGCATCTACTTTTACACTTAATTGCATATCCTTTTCTCTTATTAAATGCATTTCGTTTTTTAACTCGATAAATCTTGTTTGTTCCATTGTTTTTAGTTTTGATTAATACTGATACAAAGATGAGATAAGTTTTAACAATTGCTGAAAACATTAAAAGACTTTATTAACAGATTTATTAACACAAGAAAAGCCACCCAAGTGGATGGCTAATCTTCCTAAAAACAAAACAAGTATTATGTGCCATTTGGAGAGTGGCATACTCTATACGACTGGGGCAATAATACTAAAAATAATGTACTAATCGTGCAACTTGCCCGCTATTTTTTTCATGCACAAATCCTTCAACAGCTTTTTGGCTGCAAAACCCTTTTCTGCTATGCCAGCTATCGGAGCTGCTTGGGCTTCTTAAATACTCCACACTCGCTCCAATATAATCTTTGCCATCCATCCATTTATGCTTTACTTTATGATGAATATGATGTAAATACCAATATCTATATTTGGTTGCGCTCCACATTTTGGGCTGCTCTTGAGCCATCAATAATGGTAAATTTTGCATTTTTGATCCATCTCCATGCTCCAATCCAATTAAGCTATTACCGTATTTATAATACTTTCTATGGCTTACTCCAGCATCAATTTTTATTTCAGGGCAATTTCTAAACCATGCTTTCAAACTTTGAGCTAAATGGAATCCGCTTTGATAATCGTGATTACTCATTGAATGGATTACATCAAGAGGAGCTAACTCTCTTAAAATCTCAATACATCTTACATAAAGCTCTAAGGCAATTTCATAATGTTCCCACCATTTCCCATCAGTATCTTGATAAGTTCCTTTTGTGGTGCTTCCATAAACATTATCAATATGTAGCACATCATTGCCTATGCAAAATAACACTCTATCTATATTAAATCCCTTAGATTTATCAATAAGGCCTAAAATGCCCTCTAAAACCCTTTTAACAGCAATCTCACTATTATAAGCATCTCCTGTTTCTTTTTCGGCTGCATATTTTCCAATGTGTATATCTGCTGGATTTATAACCAAAAGGCATTCGCCCTTTTTATATACGATCTTACGATATATAGGGGCGTAATCTTTAATAAGGGTTTGTACTCCATCGAAAAGCTTGCGTTTATCAATGTTATCTTTGGTTACAATGGAAAAGCGATAATCCCCATTTGCACTTTGCCAATGCTTCACACTTACAATATCATCTTTACTTATACCTCTTTCCCTTATATGTAAATCAAGAGCGGTATTTTTATTGATATTTTCCAGCGGACTCGCTCGATGTTGATATATTAGATTTTCCTCCTCTTTAGAGAGTCGCAATCTTTTATTTGCCATCTGGTAAAATTAGAAATTTAATCCTTAGCTTTCAGGCGGGATTTTTTACTTACTAACTACTTCTTGTTCATATCTGCTACCGATTGGCCTAAAACAAGAGCCATGATAGAGTATACTAATGTTTTAGCAGTTTCTTCATCAATCCCTAAGTTATCGCTTAGAATAGAGATTAAAATAGCTGCTATTGTATAAATTGCTTTCTTACTACCTAAAATCTTCTTTAGGGTTTGAGTTATTATCCAAGTTTTCATATCTTTTTAGTTTTTTAAGTTAATATTAAAATTGGTACTTCATGCCGAGTACAAATTCTCCTTCATCATTATCCATCATATAGTTGGGCTCAATATAGAGTTCATTCCAGAACTTCATGGAATAGCCTACCCCCCAATTCATTTCATCATTGGAATCCATCTCCCCTACTATATAAAAATTACCCATTGAATAACGGGCAAACAAATCATAGTTATCGCCACTTTTAGTAGCCCCTACCATAATCTCATCACTTACTTGATACCCTACCCCCATATTGTTGGTAAGATTGCTTAAACCCCATGCTTCACCTTCAGCTGGTTTTTCCATAGTGCTAACTATTGAAAATTGCGCTGAAGCTAATAATGTGGTAAAACATATTGCTAATGTTAAAAATATTTTTTTCATGTTTTTATCTGTTTTTAATTACTAATTCTATTTCTTTAAAATTTCCTAAATCATACATCAATTTATAAAATGCTTTTCGGCTATCCCCTACGAAATTTAATGCTCTTGTGTTTCCTAACAAGATGCATCCTTTTGAGTTTTTAGGATAATTGCCGATATGCATTAAAATCAATTCTCTATCTGGTACATCTAAAATATGTAAATGCTCATATTTGTATTTGCTTTTTTCAGTATGTCTTTTGTTAACTTCATACACGCCCTTGGGGATGCAAGATACTCTTTTTTGGTTATTGTGCCAACATAGCTCCAAGCTATGTCCATAAAACTCTCCATTTAAATAAAGCTTACCGATTGTGGATTTATCGGTAAATGTATCTCTAATCACTAAAAGATTAGCTTTATGCTTTTCTACCATAACGCTTTTTGCTTTTATGAATTTTCTTTTTAATATCCTTCCCAAAAAACACATATCTGCTCATTATTTTTAGCTGAGAAATATGGCGTAAATTTTTGCACCCTTCACCTCTGCAATAAATCGCTTCTCTTTGATTTCTTTTAGAGCTTCTACTTTCCCCCATTTGGGATGAGTTGAATCCTTATTTATTTTTCGCTTTTTTGGCACTTGTTGTAAACTTGTAAATGGTAAACGCTATTGCCAGAGAAAGAGAAATAAAAGTTAATATTTCATTGCAGCTGGTAATATTCAATCCAATTGCGCTCCCATTTGCTGTAAGCACTTGAATGCTATCCGCTATTTGTTTCTTTACTATCATTTTTAATCTTCATTATCCTCCCAACCATTAGAAGGGTTATTAATTATTTTTAAAATCTCACTATTTGTATGTTGAGTATATCCATCAAGGAATGTAGGGGGTTCACCTTGAAATTTTACTATAAACTCACTATGATCTAATTTGTATCTAAGAGTATTAGGAGATGTTTCACAAATTTCACTAAAATCAATCTCATTAATTTTGCTCGCTTGTAATATGATATATTTTTTATTCATTTTATTCAGGAATGTCTTGTACAATATCATCTGCACTCATATTAGTCATTGTGCCATTATTGCTATTTGTGCTATCATCGGGAATAGTTGGATAAGTAGCACTATCTCCCATACGCCACCATCCAATTAAATCTCCACTACTACTGTAATCTCCACTATCTTTTAACAAACTTAATGGAGTTCCACTATTATAAATTTCGGTTATTTCGGCGGCTGTTAATACACTATCCCAAATACCCACCTCATCAATATTTCCCACCCAATACGATGAATCTGCGGTAGCCAATTTTCCAATATCAACATGAGCTAAAGATCCGCTCCATGAGCCCGCTGCTGTTCCTGTTCCGCCTCTTGCCACTCCATCTAAATATCCTTTTAATTCGTTAGCAGATGAATCCCATGTGAGAGCCAGATGATGCCAATTCCCATCCGCTTCAATCCCCCCAGCATAATATGTTACATTGTTAGTTCCGCCTCTTTTAGTTTGAAATCTTATGGTGCTATCGCTATCTTTATACCACAGTCTAATAAAATTACTCGTGTCAGCAGCTGCTTGAAATACTGTTATACTCGCACCTGTAGTATCTAATTTCACCCACATCGATGCGCTTCCTAAATCTTCATTGATAACAGAAGCTGATCCGCTTATATCAACATAATCATCAACCCCATCAAAATCAATGGAGTAAGTATTAGTAAAAGCTCCAAAATCTACTATGTTAAATCTTTTGATAACTCCTCCAGCGTGTATTTTTGCAATAATATCCCCATCATTACCGCTTGCTGTACCATCACTCATCCAAATAACAGCATTCCCTTCACTCGGATCAGAAGGATCAGCACTACTTTCAGATAATGAATATTGGGGGATATGAATCGTACCTCTTGTTTTATGGTTAATTTGCTGGTAACTATCTCTTAAATTTACTACTATAAGATCCCCTACTTCTATTGTTTTGTCCAATGTCATAGATGCTACAGTAATAGTTTCATCATCATTAGCTACATCAGCGGCGGCGGATAATTGTTGAAACCTAAAACCATTTTGGCCTGATCCTCCTAATGAAATATTAAATACATCTCCTGATTTTATTAATGTATTTTGATCGAATAAATAAACAGTATCCTCTCCTTCATCTGCATAAATAATAGGATTCATGGGGCGAATGCTAATGCTGGTTATAGTAGTGCCAGCATCGATGCGAGCAGCAATAGAGCCTATCGTTAAATATCCATCCATATAAGATGAAGATGGAGCGGATAATTTAGCTGAAGATGTATTATTGGTAGGAGAATTTCCCCCTGTACCTGTTGTTGAAACTGTTACCGATAGAGCATCAGCATCGGATATTTGCACCCATTCTCCTTGCCATTCATCAAGCAATACATTGTATGTACCTCTTAATAAATAGTAAAAAATATTCTCTTGAGTGTCATGGATTTTCCCAATAGGATTTATGTATACTGGGCGTAAAGCTGTTCCATCAGATTTCCACCAATTCAAATCGCTCACCGCTGTTGTTAAGCTCCATTTGTAATCTGCTGTTTGTTGAAAAAATAATCTGGATTCGGCTAATAATTGAGCAAGCGTTTTATCAAATGATCCAGTTGATCCCCTCCTCCATAACCCCGCTGGATCAGTATATCCTGTGGCATATGCAGCGGTATAATATTTTAAAGAAGAGGGCTCTCCATAAGTTAAAGTATCTCCCCACCAAATATTCTTAATCTCTTGAGTTTGGGTTTCAGTTCGCGCTGAGTAAACTACAGTTTGAGTGTTCCCTCCTCCTACCGCATTATTTAAAACAGGATTAAATTGAGATAAGGGGCTACCATTAAGGTCTAAAGGATCGCTATAGCTTACGCCATAATAAGTTAGATTATAATTATATAGAGTCCAATCTGCACCATGATGCCCAGCATAAAAAGCTGGAGTCCAATTTTGAACCCCTCCTACTATTCCAAGTGTAAATATCTCAAATTCCCAATCCCCTGTAAAGGCTGCATCGGTAGGGATATATCCGCTATAAATTGTATGCTGGGATGTGCCATTTGGAAGCGAAAAGGTGAAAATGGCGGGATATAAGAAATACCCACCCATGTTACTCAGGCCTGCTGAAGCCTGAAAATCGGGGGAATCAAACCATACTTTATTAGCGGTTGTACCAGCTTCTGTTGGATAAGCCTCCCAAGTAGTTTGATCTCTATTAAAATAAAATCCATTATCCCAATTAGTATCGCCGCTCGGTCGTGCTCTAATTGTGGCGTTGCAATTATAATCTATGGCTGCACCCGTATTGCTAAAATCTAATAAAAATAATACATTAAAGCCTCCAAAGGAAGCTGCATCTGAGTGTGTACCTAAAGATGTAGATGTAATTATATCCACAAAATAAGTGGGTGGAAATGTACCGCCCCCTTGAGTTGTGGGTTGTGGGAATGTGGTAAAATAATTATTGTTAGAAAGAGTTACAAAATCTACAGTTACTTCTTTTAATTTTGGGTAATAATCCCATTTACTCCCAGCTAATTTTTGAAGCCCCCCAGCAAATCCCCCAGCATTCGTTTCAATATCTTGACTATAAGCAGTAAAATCAGATTCTCCTAAATAATCTCGACCACTACTAAAAACCCCAAATCGCGTAAAAATTTGACTATCCACATCATCAGGAACGGCAAATGTACCTGAGTCAGCGGTATTGTATAACTCTAATTGCACAAAATAAAATCTATTTTTCCAAAAAGCTACTCTCATGCCCCACATTTTGCAAATCGCTTCCAATACATCATACACGCTTTGCACTTTATATAAGCCATTATTTTCTATGGTATATGCCCCATCCATTTTACATCTTGTGTAGTGTAAGGGGCTAATAGCCGCAGAAGCGGTAGGGTGTTCTGTATACCACCAATCAACTGAGGTTGAAAATGTGTAATCCCCCACATCTCCATCAGTAGAATCTGAATCAGGAGTATTGCAAAACTCCAGTATCTCTTTTATCCAATAAGTGAACTCTTTATATCCAATAGGCACATAAGTATCAGCTTCAGAGTAAGGGGGCGCGCCCTGAGTTTGTACCATGTCATAATTTTTCAACAGTCCAATCCCATCAGTAGCACTTAATTCTATTTCATAAGGCTTAGAAACATCTTCTTTGGCACTCAAATCAATCATAATATTTCCGCTCCATAAAGGCGGCTCAGAAGTTGAGCCTGTATTCCAAATTACTAAGGTAGCATCTCCTTCTTCGTAAGTATTTCTTAATCTAAGGATAAAATTCTCAAAATCCTGACCTGATATATTGTTTTCAACTACAAAAGATACAGTACATTTAGATGCAATAATAGGGCTAAATTTATCTTGGCCAGAGGTATCATATTTTATTTTTATCCCACCACCCCCAATGGTTAGAGCGGTAACTTGCCCTGTATAATCTCTATCATAAATTTTAAAATGGTAAAATCTCCCATTGGATGAGAATCCCTTACCTTCATATCGTGTTCCATGTGTAATGGGCATTATATAAATCTTTGTCGAGCAATTTCGGCTTTATCCGAAACTAAAACAATATTATTTCCCTCAAGCTTTCCATGCACATTCACATCAGTAGCTCCCATCATTCCTATTAATTTATCAAGAGGTGTAACCACTTCAGGATTAAAAGCACTCGTTCCGCTTCCCTCTCCAATTAATCCTAATGTAGGGCCACTAACTAATCCCCCTTGAGCAAAGGCTGGGATTAATGAACTAAATGCTGTGTTGGCTAATCCAGCAGCTGCTCCCGCATAGACGGGTATCAGCCATGGAGCTATACTGATAGCGGGGTTTTTTAGTGCAGTTGCAATAGCAGTAGCAATCCCTTGAGAAATAAGCCCCTTTATAACATCTCGGATAGAATTTAACATTATATTTCCAAATTGTTGGAAATCTTCTGCTCCTTCTGATAAAGTTGCTCCCATCTCCTCAGCCGCCGCCTGAAAAGAAGCTTTTAGAGCCTCTGCATTTTTTTCAGCTTCACTACGCATATCCGCACTCCACATAACCATGTTTTCAAATTGCTCCTCTATGGGGCTCATTCCATAGATAAAATCGGTACTTAATATGCTTAATGCATCAGAGTATTGTTTAGTTTGGGTTGTAACCTTACCCAGATTAGTACCTAATAAATCTAATCCCGAATTTTGATCGGATAAAAGGTCATTCCCTTTTTCTGTTTCTTTATTAAAATCCTCTCTTCCTTTTGCCAGCTTTTTCTCTAATTCAGTTAACTCTCTTTCCCCACTAATCATCTGATAAATCCCTTTACCAGTCGCTAAAACAGCTACCGCTAATTTACCCCAAACTCCTAAATTCTTAGCTATTCCTTTACCAATTTTGGCTATTAACGGCAATAATTTTCCAAATGAAGATACTAAATTTCCTACTATCATCACTAAAGGCCCAATAATCGCCGCCCATTTTGCAAATTGTACAATATTCTCTTTAGCTTGAGGGGATAACTCGGACATAAAGGAAGATAAATCTCTGAAGCTTGCTACTAATTCTTTGGCTAATGGAATTAAAATAGTACCAAACTCAACCCCTAAATCTTTTAAATCTTCTTGGAGTTGTCTGGTTTGGTTTGCTAAACTATCTTGAGTTCTTTCATAATCTCCTACCGCTTTCGCGCTTTGTTTTAATGCTAATTGAAAAGTAAGATTTGCTTTAGCAGTTCGGTCTAATTCTTTCCATACCAATCCATGATCAGCAGCAAACTTTTTTAAATCGGTTTCTGTAATAGCTATTCCTAAAGATTTAATAGCTTCTCTTTCTCCTAATAATGACTTAGTTAAGGCCTCAGAAGCCCCCTTAGCCCCACCACTAAAATTAGTGAAGGAAGCTAAATCTACAGCTAACTCATTTACTTGGGTAGCTAAACTTAAAGCCGAATCTTCTGTAAATCCAAATCCTACTAATAAATCTCCCGTACTTGAGAGCAGTTCCTTTGCCGATTGAGAGGATAATCCAAAAGATTTGCGGAATGTTTTAGCGGTAGCTTCTGCTTTATCTTCTATGCTACTAAATACAGTTTTAAATTTACTATCAGTTTCTTCAAAATCGGAAGCCATTTTAACAGCAGCCACTCCTAATCCTAATACAGGTAGAGTAACTTTAGTAGTTAAATTTTTACCCACCGCTTGCATTTTACGCCCAAATTTACCTATACTTCTTTGGGCTTTTTTCATTGCCCTATCGAATCCTCTTAAATCAGCTCCAAATACTATATTTAATAATCCTATACTTTTATTTGCCATGATCTTCTAATTTCTTAATATACTCGGCTCGGTTTTTAAATTTATTATAATTAACTTTCTTAGTTTTTTCTTCCCATTCAAATTCTATCAAATCCTTCAATTTTAAGTGCTTACCTTTTGGGAGTTGTACATTTAAAAGGTAGCAAGTTTGCCACCGAACCCTCTCCCATTCATTACGCTCTCTTATCTGCTCTAAATCAAAAAAGCCATTTAACTTATTAAAAAAGTGCTTTGGTAACATCTCATAAAACTCCTCTACACTCATTCCCAATTGCCCAAAAGCAATCCCTTCTATTTTATCCCAAGTTAGCTTTGTGCTTTCTTGGGCTGTTGCTTTTTTTCATTACTACCTCCCATCATGTTTGTTAGCACCTCCATACATCTGGAGATTCCATCCATATCTCCATCCATTTGATCTGCTAACTCATCTATTGATAATTCACATTTTTGCTTTGCGGCTCGATATCCATCTTCAATTCCGCAATGAATCAAAATTAAAGCATCATTGAGATTCATGTCCGCCCCCAGTTTATTCAACTCATTTAATGTTGTACCTGTTTTTACTGAATATTTCCGCAAAGCATTAAATCCAAATTTAATAGGGTACTTCTCTCCCCCTAATTCTACAAAAGTATAATTTTCCATTTTTTCAAGTTTTTAAAAATACTCGCACCCAAAAGCAACCCACCTGAAAAAAGGATGCTAATGGGATATTGAGTATTAGGTGATTACGATATAGTCTGAGTTAAAGCCCCAGTTCCTGTCAAAGATAAGCTATAAGTTGCAGTATCTTCTGTTGGAGCTGATACACTAAAAGCTGTAAGCCATGCAGTTCCTTCATAATAGATATTGCTTGTTGTGCCATCGGTATTTCCGAATCTCACTACTAAAGATGTCCTTGTAATTATGTAGGAGTTAAGCAGATCATCTGCTCCATTAGTTAAAGCAGTTCCGCCTACATTAGTCCAAGCATAAGCTCCATCTAAACTTATATCCCAATTTCTTTGTCCTTCCATTGCTTCCGCCCATCCTGAGCTTTCCTTATTGCTAATATCTCTGGTAGAATGATTTACATTGAGTGTTCCACTTTGAGCATAGGCAACAAGTATATTAGTTGAACTATCATAAACTTTTATGTCAGTTCCATTTAATGCTGTTGTTAAATTTGCCATTTTCTTTCTATTTTAATTAATTAATTTGCTGTTTTTATAATTGACTTGCAGCTATATATAATGCTGCAATTGTTACGCTTGTTACTCCTGAATAAGTAATTGCAATTGATCCGCTTGAGTTATTAAAGGCGGAAGGCTTAAAAGGGCCAATAAAGGCCTCTCCACTTCCCGCAATTGCTATGCTTGCATTTGCTTTCGTTAAATCCCCATAGATACTGGAATCAACGCTGGTAGTTTGCGCTGTTATTGTAGTAGTAATTTCACTACCGCCGCCATTTTTAATATGTAAAAAAGTGCTCCCTCCATTTTCAGCTGTATCTCCTTCCGCCGCCGCTGCTGAATAAGTTACACTACCTCCCGCTTCAGTTATTTGCTGTATCGTTAATGCCGCCATCTTCTTTTATTTTTTTAGTTTTTTTCTTTTTTTTCTTTGGAGCTTTAATATGATCTCCCTTTATTAAATCTTCTAATTCAGATTGGATTGTAATAACTACATAAGCCCCAGCACAAATAGTTTTGTTATGCCTTTTACTTTCCCAATCTTTTATTAATTTATATCTCATTTTCTTAGCTATTTATCACTCTTATTTTAAAATTTAAGGATTTCACATATACTCCCTCAGTATCCCCTTTTATATCAAAATCATCATCAAAATCTAAAAATTGAATCCCTTGAATATTTATGCCCCCATAAGTACCATTTACCCTATCTAAAGCATCTCGTACTAAATCACTTAAATCAGCTGTTGTAGAATAGCTTGCGCTATAACATAAAATCAAAACTGAATTTTCATCTAAAGGGCTTACTCCATCTTTCGTATCAGTCGGCGCATCTCCTGTTATTCTATAAACAATAAAAGGAAAAGCACTTGATTGCTTTGCTACATTTGGATAGATTCGATCTCCAGCTATATCCCCTAAAGCTACATCATTACTTAAAATATTATATATTGCTTTCCCTACAAACATTTAATAGCCTAATTTACCATATTTTTTCATGCGCGTTTCATGTCTTTTAATTGCCTTTGCAGCTACATCTATAGCTTCGTTAAAAGCATTTTGCGTCATCGCCACTTTATTATTATCCCAAGCTGGTTTCATAAATTTCTGAGCTTTCCCTCTACCTTTTCCATAAAACATAACCTCATCTCCATATTCTATAAAAGCACCATAAAATCCTGATCTCTCTTTTGTCCTATATACTCCTTTTACTCTTGGCCCAAAATACAAACCCATAAAGTTTTTTGTCTTTCTTGTGGTAAAAAACGCCAAGCTATCTCTCAGCCTACCCGTATCTTTTGGAACTCTATTTTGTGCTTCTGTCAAGGCATCTTTACCTACTTTACGCCAAAGAGCTTTCCATACATTATATTGCTTGATTTGCTTGGGCAAAGCTCCAAACATATTGGCGATTTCTTTTGCTCCCTGTATTTTAAAAGTTGGTTGCATTAATCTTTTTCTCTTGTTGTTATTTTTAAAAATTCCTTCCTTCCTTCAATTTGCTCTATGGATTCCAAATAATAGAATCTTTCCACTAAATTTTGCGATACAAAAGCTATCCTGTGAGCCATAGTTGGAGCATTAGTGCCATTTAAAAAATCCGCTAAATCTAAATTTCTTATATAAAAATCTACTTTTGTAATAGCTGTTTTTTTATCCACTTCATCTAATTCGCTACCCCCAACCCAATCTACTTTGGCCCAAACTACCCGTACATCAATATAACCATTCAATGCCCATTCTCCATAAGTATTTTCTACAGTTCTGGGCTCTTGTATAGTGATCCTTCTATCCAGCTCTCCAATATTCATATTGTTTGAATCTTAAACTGTTCTAATAAATATTGAGCGGATTTGGGTAGCTCGCTGGCTATTCTCCCTATTACTACTTCTTGCCGATTTTCGTACCAATTCCCAATCGTTAAAAGTACAGCTTGCCTTATCCCTTCAGGTACATCAGATGCGGCACTTCCATAGCCAACTATATATTGGCATTCTACTGCATTTATTCGCCCAGCTAATGATGGAAAAGATTGATTAGGTTTTAAACCAATTCTTGCTGGCTGATGTTCCAAATCCTTTTGATAAACAGAGCTGGCTAAAGTTTGTTGGGTATTATCACTATCATAATATTTTATATGCACTACACTACTTACTTTACTTTTAAATAAAGTAGCCATATCATTCCAAGTATCTCCAAATTGATTTAAAGTAGTATTAATAAAATATCGATTTGTAAATATTTGAGCCGATTCTGTTGCGGCACTTATAAGATTATCTATATAAGTATCATCTGCTGTTGTATCAACTTTTAAATGTGTTTTAGCTTCAGCAGTTGTTAAAATTGCCGCAGTTGCTGCTGTATCTACTACAAAACTCTTTGCCATATCTTTTTAGTTAAAAAAAAGGGGCGGTAGTAATTCCACCACCCCTTAAATTATTAATATCTAACTATTACGCTTCAATCAAGTTAGCAAAAGCAGTCGCATTTTGACAGGCATCCCCATCAAAAAGCCCAGTAACTACCATTCTTGGCTCGCCAGTATCAGCATTTGTGTATGGATCAAATAACATATCCAATCCACCAAATTGAGCTATATGTACTTTAGTGAAATCTCCAAACAGTACATGACCTTTAGTAGATGATCCACTTGAAGCTACATTAGATGAAACAAAAGCATAAAATCCATTTACAGTTTTATCTCTCATATCATAAGCAGCAGAAACATTACTTACCATAGCTGAAGTTTTAATATCAGCATAAGCATCAGCATCCATTAAGAAGGCCATTCTTGCACCCTCATAAGTACCATCATTTGCAATATAAGTATTCTCCAATGTAGATGCAGTAGCCCCACTAAAAGCAGATGTAGAGCCAGCAGCAGCATCAGCAAAGATAGAAGCTGGAGCAGATGTAACATCCGCTGTATCAAGCAATGCAGTTTCTAAAGTAGAAGCCATATTAAGAGCAATGTTGCTTTGTAAAGCAGCTTCTAAAGCTGGATTTTGTACAATAGATTCTTGACTCATACTAACAACAGAGATGAGTTTCTTTGGCGTTAAAGTTACAGCCGATAAATCTCCAGCAGAAGCAACAGAGCTACCGCCAGTTTCAGCTATCCAAGATGATGAAACTCCTGAAAATACTGGGAATTTTAAATCATTTATACCGCCATAAAAATTAGCTCCAGCAGATGTTAATACTAAATTAGATTCTAACTGATCTGTAAAGCTCATTGTAGTTTCACTATTAGTAGAAGATGTAGCCCAAGCTCTTGTTAAAACAGAAGATGGAATCCCAACCCCTTTGTAAGTTTGCCCAGTATATCTGGCTTCATTTCTTGCTTCTTGATCTAATTCTTTAACAATTCCCTCCATTCTACCAGTATATGCAGCTCTCATAGCAGATTGGAAAGTAAATCGCTCTAAATCTTTATCTGCTTTTGGCTCAACAGCCACACCAGATATTAAAGCTGATTCTCTTAATGATTTTTCAATCTTCTCAGCTCTTTCAATTTTGGAAGCATAATCATCGGCTTTTGCTAATAAAGCATCAACTGATGTATTTTCTTCCTCTGTCAAATCACGATTCTCCTCAGCCTCAGCAGTTTTTTGGATTACTTCCAATTCTCCTAAAACTTCAGAACGCAATTCTTTAAGTTCTATACTTTTCATTTTCTTTTTTTTATTTGATTATTATTTACTTCGTTTTTTTAATTCAATCTTCAATTTTAGCAAACTTCTCTTTACTAAATCTTTTTCTTGCCTTTTATTTTCCTCTTTTTCTTTATATATAGCCAATGAGCGTTGAGCTAAAGTTAAATCATCCGCATCAGGATAAGCTGGATAAGTAACAGGGCTAACATCATAAAGTTGCTTTACCTTGTTAATAGTTCTAACCTCTCCATCCTCAGTTGTATCCCATGAGTCTTCCAAAATCGTAAAAGCAAACGAACTTTGGGTAACATCTCCCCGCTCCATTGATATTATTAAATCTCTCCCATAAGTTGTATCAGGCACATCAAAAGAATATTGTAATCCCTTTTCTGTTTGCTCTAAGCTTAAAGTTCCGCTTGTAGTTCTGGCCAGTAATAGATTTGGATCATGATTTACCAAAGCTCTGACATCATCATTTAATACATTTTCAAAAGCATTAGGCGCAATAATTTCTCTAAATCCGCCTAAATCGCTGCTCATTTGATTAAATACCGCAGCATGCCCTGTTATGGTTGTTGAGCCATCATCTCTTTTTTCAGTTCGCGTATCAATGTTAAAATATCTTTTTTCCATAGTTATTGTTTTAGTCCAAATATCTTTTACCTCTTTATTTAGAGGTTTGTTTCTTTCTTTATCATAAAAAGATGAATCTTTATCCTCATCTATTATCTCTATTAATTTTCCAGCAGCGTTATATATATCGGTTAAATTAAATCTCCCTGAATATTGCCTTATCGCGATCAGAGCTTTACGATAAACTTTCCCATCTTTTCCATAAGGATAACCATAATATCCTTTTGTTTCTCTATCGGCTTCGCTATCTATGCCTAAAAACCATTTACCATAATTATCCCAATCATCATCCCCGAGTAATTCATTCCCTTCAGCAGCACTAAAATCCCACTCACCATCTATATCTACCTTACCCGCTTTTACCAACTTCAAGGCATTATCATATCCTTTTTGATTTAATCTATTTATATCTCTTTTTTGAGAATCCTCCTCTTTTTCATTATCCTCTCTATCCTTTTCGTATATAATTGTATAAGTATCATCATCTTCTGTTACCGAGATAATATGTCTTTTTTCTAATATCATTTCTTTAGATTTTTCTTGTACATCCACTTCTATTTCTTTATTTTTTTTACAGCTGCAATTGGAATCGCAAGAGCAGTCATCATTGTTTTCATAGTAATCCTCATTATCTTTTTCAGCTTCCTCTTGGGTTTCATATTTACATTCTCCCGTTTCTCCCCATTTCCATTTTCCGTTATTACACTCCTCAGCTGGCATCTTATAAGTTTTGAATTTTTGTTATATTGAGTGGCAAATAAAGTTCATCCCCATCGGCCACGCTATTTAAATTTTCTTTTCTTCTAATTTCATTTATTGTAAGATAACCATTGTTTATTCCTGTTTTATAAGCATCAGTCCTATCTTTTATATTTCCCCTGAGCAATCCATTTACATTCCATTCAACAAATAGCTTTCCTTTTTCATTTGTTTTAAATAATTTTCTATTCATTTCGCTCTCCATTCTCCTTATATAAGGCATTAAAGTATAAGTAACATAAGATTGGCTTAATGATTCGATATTATTAAAAGAGCTTTTACTATGCTCTTGCAACATAAAAGTTGGGATATTAAACATTCTCGCTATTTCAGTTATGCTAAAAACTCTACTTGCTAAAAACTGGCTTTGCTCTGGGCTTATAGTAATGGGTTTGAATGATAATCCTTCTTCAAGTATTGCAGTTGATTGAGCATCTTTTAATTTAGTATAAGTGTTAGAGAAAGAGGTTTTTAATCTGGAGATTGCCTCTTCACTTAAAGCCCTATCTGTTTCCAGTACGCCACTTAATTTCGCTGAGTTCGTAAAATATTTTGAGCCATACTCTTCGAGTGCCATGCCCCATCCAATAGCATTTGCATTTTGAGTTATGGGGCTAAGTCCTAAAATCCCATCTTGACTTACTCCTTTAAAGTGTAAAATGTTATAATCATCATATACATTATCACTATTTTTTTCATGATAGAAAAGCTGGCCCTCATTTATCTTGACTTGCACATCTTGGGAATTTAGCGGAATTAATGACTGAACTATCCCTCTTGGGCTTCTAATTATTTGCACATAGGAGTTACCCGCGAGGCATAAATCCATCATTATTTTTTCAAAAAACGCTACCGAGCTCATATAATTGTTGGGCTCATTATGTAATAAAGTATAAGATGGATTATTTAGAGCTAAGGATTTATCCCCATTTTTTTCTCTTTTAAAAACATTTACTGGAAGTATACTTATAGATTCAGAGAGTAACCTTACCGCGCTCCAAACAGCAGTAAATGTTAGAGCACTATTTTTATCTACTGAGATTCCGCTGCTTGCACCCCTACCAATAGCGCTCATTGCAGAGATAAAATCTCTTTTTTCTTTTTTCTTAAATAAGTTTGTAAAAAAATCAGTTATTGCCAAGGGTATAGTTTTTGGAATTTTGCAATTATACGATTAACTCTCCTTACGCTTATGCAACCTGTTTGCATTTCCTTTAATTCTTTTATCTCTACAATTGCGAAAGCTGTTATAATCGGAGTATTTCCGCTTTCCAAAATGTTTCTCATATTCATTTTCGGTTTTCTCATAAGCTTCTACATAAGTTTTCGCTTCCTTTGCGTACTTCCAAAATCTTTCATCAAATCCATTTGGAGAAAGCAAAGCAAGTATTTTAAAATCTATCATAATATTAAAAGCCCTCGGTTATCATAAACACTATCTCCCTCTTTTTCTTCGGTCATGTATTCAGCAAGAGCCATTATAGTTGCAGCAACTCCATCGATTTTTTCTTTACTTTTTTTCTTACTTGGCTTGTGATTGTCGGCGGCATCTATTTCTAATTGCACATTACCCATCATCCATCTTAATACAGGGTTTCCATCATGCTGTATTTCTTTGGATAAAATTAATTTTTCCAATTGTTTTGTTGGGGCTGATAAGCTGGCAAAACCTTGGCCAATTGGGCTCATGTTAGCTCCATCTCCCATTAAGTCTATTACTAACTGAGATGCTCCCCACCGATCATAAGCAATACTTTGAATCCTATATTTTTTAGAGAGCTCATTTATTTTTTTCCTTACAAAAGAATAATCAGTTACATTGCCTTCTGTTGCAATTATATATCCTTGACTTATCCAGCTCATATAATCTACCCCATCTCTATCTCCTCTGGCTTTAGCGTTATCTCTTGGTACAAAAAAATAAGGTTTTATTTTAAAGATGTTATCCACTCGGAATATTAAAACGAAAGCGGTAATATCTCTGGTGCTTGCTAAATCTAATCCGCCCCAACATTCCATGGTACTTAAATCTCCCAGCTCTCCCTCGCAATCCATCCAATCTTTGTCGCTCATCCATTTAACTTCGTTCTCAGTCCATTGACTTAAATGAAGCCTCTTAAAAGTGTTCATGTAACTCGGAATGTCTATTGCCTTTTTACTCTCTCTTTTCATGTATTCTTTTCTTAAACTAACCCCATAATTAGGATTAGCTTTCTTCCATGTTTCTTCTAAGGTAATATCATCCTCCTGCTCAGCTTCATAAATTATTGGAAGAAATGAATCATCTTTAATGCTCCCATCTAAAACCTTTTTAGCATAAGAGTAAACTTCATAACAGATACTTTGTTTATCATAACCAGCAGTAGTAATAGCAACTACTAAAGGTTGCCGCCTACTTCCTGTACTGGTTAAAAGTGTATCCCATAAATCTCTATTGGCTTGAGTATGTAGCTCATCAAAAATAACGCAATTTGCATTAAATCCATGTTTTGTTTTGCTATCAGAACTAATGGCTTGAAAGTAATTTCCCTTGCTTTCATTTACGATTGAGTTTCTTAATATCTTACCCCTTGCAGTCAGCTCATTATTGTTAAGTATCATTCCTTTTGCAATCTCATGTACTAACCCAGCTTGGTTTCTATCTCCAGCAGCAGCATAGATTTCACTCCCTTTTTCTTCATCTGCAAATAACATATAAAGAGCAATCCCAGCTGTTAAAGTTGTTTTGCCATTCTTTCTTCCAAGCATAATAAAGCAAGTTCTGTATTGCCTCAGATTTGTTTTTTTGCTCTTCCATCCAAATAACTTTTGTACTATTTCCTTTTGCCATTTTTCCATTAGCAATGGCTCTCCAGCTAACTCTCCTTTTGTATGCGTGATAAATTTCTCTATAAAATTTACCGATCTATTCGCCGCTTCTTTGTCAAAATAATATTTAGTCAAAATAATTTATCTGAGTATTGTTAGTTATCTTAGGAGCAGAGATTCCACTTCTGCTGCTTGGTGTAAAACCAAATTGAACAGCAATCTTTAATGCGTTTGCCAAACTATCATTACTGATCTTTACCTCTGGCTTGCATTGGCTATGCCTTAAACTTCCATCTTCATTATAGTAATGATTAACTCTCCCTTTTTCCATTAGTATCTGCTCCATTTCAATATGCAAAGAAATAGCATTACAATAAGCAGCTAATAAAACTAAGTCAATTTGATGTAACATCTGTAAATTTAAAAGCTCATTTGTTACATTACGCCATTCTATTTGAGCCGCTTCTCTAAGCCATACTGGGGCGGGAGGTAACTTAGATAAGAGGGTAACTTGCATTTCATTTTTTACCTCTCTTGATTTGTCAAGCGTTCCTTGATTTTTTTTTATTTGAGTGGGTAATTTTTTTCTCCCTTTTCCCATTTTTTGTGGTTTTAGTTTGAACTTAAACTGATAGCTATACCCATATATCCAATTTTGCGATTGATAACGATGTTG
>VTLG01002631.1_pt1 | contig 22844 bp, 26 predicted proteins | sample 4694571 | NCBI WGS metagenome assembly VTLG01 (sample SAMN12604809, study PRJNA352737) | marine metagenome | biome: ENVO:00000447; feature: ENVO:00000209|ENVO:00000569|ENVO:01000036; material: ENVO:00002151; isolation source: viral sequences binned using virsorter ...
GCCAAAGGTTTATTTTGAAGATGAGCACGAGCCACAGCTTGACAAAGATATATTTGACCACGAGTTAGATACATATATCAACGCAAAAATAAAACAGATTACTTTATATTTTAATTCTGACGAATATGAAAAAGCTATAGGTGATTTAGAAAAAATAAGAGAAAAGGAAAATTTAACAGATAACACACAAGTATTTAAATTTTTGATTGATAAATATGGACTATAAAATTGCAATACCTTCTTATAAAAGATCCGAAACAATTAAAAACAAAACTTTAAAATTGTTAAATGAATATGGCATTGATAATAAACGTATTACAATATTTGTAGCAAACAAAGAACAAGAAACCATTTATAAAGACAGCCTACAAGATAAATATAAAATAGTAGTAGGAGTGCCAACAATAGGCAAACAAAGAAACTTTATAGAAAAATACTACAAAGAGGGTACAAAACTAATGATGTTTGATGATGATATAGAAAAGGTGCAAAGAAAGGTAAAAGCAAAACTTGTTGATGTTGTTGATTTAGAAAAAGAAGTTTTTTACAAAGGCTTTGAAACTTGTGAAATGATAAATGCTAAAACGTTTGGAATTTATGCAGCATCAAACCCATACTTTATGAAAAACAGAATATATACAAAAATTTGTTATATAATAGCAAGTATGTTTGGCGTTATTGTTGAACACGATCCTTTTTTAGAAAGGGTTACAAATCACGGTGAAGATTACGAATACAGCATTAGGCAGTATATTAAAAACAAAAAACTAGTTAGATTAGATTACCTAACAGTAAAGTCAAACTATTATAAAGAAGAGGGTGGGCTACAAGAAATAAGAACAAAGCAATATGTATATGATTCTATATATCAGATACAAAGTATGTTTCCAGAATTTTGTCAGATGTATATAAGAAAATCAACAGGAAACGCAGAATTAAGATTAAAAGATACAAGATGAAAAGAATAGACGTAGAAAGAAAAGAAATAAATAAAAAAGATTATATTAGAAGAACTGCTAGATTAAGTGATGTGTCAACGCATATTAAAGAAGATGCAATTGTATATCATAATGGAAAGCCAATATTACTATACAAAGTATTATCCACCCCACCAAAAGATGTTAGATGGGCAGTAAAAAATATAAAGTATTCAACAGGCAAAAGAACACACGGACTAGTAAACACAAGCGCAGTTTTTGGATATAGCCCAAGGCAAGAAAACAAACACGACTATTGCACCTCATCAGCTATGGGATATAATACACCAAAGCAACATTACATAATTAGCAACTTTGCAAAACAAATACAAAAATATTATAAAGATTACTTTCAAGAAACTTACAAACAGCATAAAGAAAAAGTAAAAGAGAAAGTAAAAGATCAATGGGTAATTAAAGATACAGTATTCACTAGTGGCATAGTAAACAAAAACAACCAATTAAAATACCATTTCGATAGTGGCAATTTCAAAAACGTATATAGCAATATGCTTGTATTTAAAAGTGATGTTATGGGTGGGCATTTGGTTATACCAGAAATAGATATATCATTAGAGGTTGCTGACAATAGCGTTACCATATTTGATGGCCAGGATTTATTGCACGGAGTAAGCCCAATTGATTACAACAATTCAAAGGCATATAGATATAGTATTGTTTATTATTCTCTGGAGCGTATGTGGCAGTGTATGACAATTGAAGAAGAAATAGATCGCATTAGAGAAAAGAAAATGATCAGAGAAGAAAACAGATTAAAGCCAGAACACCTTGATACTTTGCGACAAAGAAAAAAAGAAGCTAAAGATTATAAAGAAACAATTGAAAATGAACAAAAGTGAACACATAAAAAAGGCATTAATTGAAGCGTTAGAAAAATCATTAGGTATTGTAACTACTGCGTGTAAACAAGTAGGCATCGGTAGAACTACCTTTTATAATTATTACAATGATGATTTAGAATTTAAAGCACAAGTAGATGATATAGCTAATATGAGTTTAGATTTTGCCGAAAGCAAACTGCTTGAACAAATTAAAGAAAATTCAACAGCAGCCACTATATTTTATTTAAAAACAAAAGGCAAAAAAAGAGGCTATGTAGAAAGACAGGAAATCACAGGCGCTGATGGTGTGCCGTCAAATGTAAAAATAGAAATAATTAAAAATGCAGATAAGCCTAAAAACTAATATTGTATTTGAGCATTTAGTAAACAGCAAAAAAAAAATAATAGTCAATCAAGGTGGAACCAGATCAGGAAAAACATTTAATATTATTTTATATATTATTTTTTATTATTGTCTTAATAACTCTGGTAAGACTATCACAATTTGTCGCAAGACTTACCCAGCATTAAGAGCAACAGTATTAAGAGATTTTATAAACATATTGCGTGAGCATAATTTATACAACGAAGATAATCACAATAAATCAAGCAGCGAGTATAACTTATTTGGGAACCTAATTGAATTTATTTCATTAGATCAACCAGTAAAAGTACGAGGAAGAAAGCGTGACTTGTTGTTTATAAACGAAGCCAACGAATTATACTGGGAAGATTGGCAGCAATTGTTATTTAGAACAAGCGAAAAGATAATACTTGATTATAACCCAAGCGAAGAATATCACTGGATATACGACAAAATAATACCACGAGAAGATACAGACTTTTTAAAAACCACATACAAAGACAACCCCTTTTTAGAACAAGCATTAGTTGACGAAATCGAAAGGCTACAATACACCGATGAACAATACTGGCAAATATATGGGCTTGGTGAAAAGGGAGTTAGCAAAGCCACAATATTTAATTACGTGGAATGTAATCAGATACCAGAAGATGCTGAGTTTGTATCTATGGGTATGGACTTTGGCTTTACAAACGATCCTACGGCATTGGTATCGGTATGGAAGAAAGAATCAAATCTATATATAAAAGAATTATTATACAGAACAATGATGACAACAGGCGACATACATAGTTATTTTAAACAAACAATCACAAAAGAATTAATATATGCCGATAGTAGTGAGCCACGAATAATTGAAGAGCTTAGGCGTATGGGCTGGAAGATCCGTGCTAGTTTGAAAGGCAGAGATAGTGTAAACGCAGGTATTGATTTATTGAAAAGGTTTAAGATTCATATACACAAAGATAGTACCAATGCGATTCAGGAGTTCAGGAACTACAAATGGAAAGAAGATAAAACAGGAAAACTAACCAACACCCCAGAAGATAAAAACAATCACATAACAGATGCAGTAAGATATGCAACCTACTCAATATTAAGTAAACCAAACTTTGGCAGGTACGCAATTCAATAGAAAAATTTGGAAGATCTAAAAATATTTATTATTTTAGTGTTATAAATAAATATAAATAAAATGGAAAATAAATTTGAAATTGTCGGCTATCATCTCGACTTTTATTGTGGTCATAAATTTATGGGTACAATGAAAACCGAAAAACCAGAAGACGATGTATATGGATATTACAGCAGAAAAAAATATGTATGTGATAAAGATATCAAGCTTGGTAAAAAAACTATCAGAAAAGGTATTGAATATTACACTGAGGTTGTGCCATTAATGGGTAAGTTCCAAGGAACGCAAGAAGAAAAAATACAGCATATGTTAAAATCAAAAGTTAGCTATGGGTTTTAATAAGTATCAATTTATAAAAGATTTAAGAGAAGATCTTGCAGATGAATTTGGCTGCCCTCATTGTGCTGAAGAAAAAGGCGAGAAATATGAAGAACCGAACCAAGATGATGTTTACGAATATATCAGCCAATATTGTGAAAACGAAACAATATATTACTACAAATGCTGGGATATATGTAAAGAATTAGGTGCAACTGATTTTCATATTGAGGAACTAGGAATTAAAGCAAGAAATATATCAGACTTAGCCTATTGGTCATTGAGATCTTTTATTGACGAAGAAATGGGCGTGTATAACCCAAAACCAAAAGAAGATGAATCACTTTGCAAATAATGGTATAGAATACCTGCGAAAAAAAAGAAAACACCCAGCATTAAAAGATGGTTGGGATAAGTTGTCGAGAGAACAACAAGTACAAGAAATGCTTTACTGGAAACAAAAAAGGTAAAGTAGTTTTTTCATTATATGTTTAGTTTAATTAAGGGTGGTTGTGAGACTGCCCTTTTTTTTTATAAATTAGTAAATAAAATTGTTATATAATTATGAGAATTAAAATCAATATACCAGAAAGTTTGCACGACATAACACTAGGTCAGTATCAAGATTACCTAGAAGCACAAGAAAAAATTGATGATGATTACCAGTTAGGATCTAGAATGATAGAAATATTTTGCAACATTCCAGTGAAAGATGTTTTTCAATTTAGAATGAGCCATATTACAAACATACAAAAAACACTTATAAAGATCTTTGAACACAAAACAGAAACCCTTATAAACAGATTTAAGGTACACGATATTGAGTTTGGTTTTATTCCAAGCCTTGATGAAATGACTTTTGGTGAATATGTTGATATTGATACCTACATAAAAGATTGGAAGCAAATGCATAAAGCTATGGCTGTTTTATATAGGCCGATAGAAGCAAAATATGATGATAGATATAACATAGTTGTTTATGATGGTGAAGAAACTGATATAATGAAAGATATGCCTTTGTCCGTTTGCTTTTCTTCAATTGTTTTTTTTTACAATTTAGGAATCGAGTTGTCGCAAATTATGATGGCTTATACGGATCAAATGAGTCCGACACAAAAACAGCAATTGGAGGCTTTGGAGTTAAATGGGGGTGGTATCAGTCAATTTTCGCACTCGCTAAAGGTGATGTTAGAAGATTTGAAAATATCACTAGATTAAATATGCATCAATGCTTGATGGCATTAGAATTTATAAAAGAAAAAAACGACTTAGAAATGAAACAAATAAAAAATAGAAGATGAGTGGGGCAAGAGGTTTTTACTTATTAACTGAAACAATCAAAACAAACTTGTTGGCTGATGAAAATGTAAACACAGTTACAACAGGTGATATAACTAAAATAGATTTATCCAAGCAAACCATATACCCATTGAGCCACATAATAATAAACAACGTATCACAAGAAGATCAAATATTAAGATTTAATATCAGTGTATTTTGTATGGATATAGTTGATACGAGCAAAGAAGAAACTACTGACATATTTAGAGGTAATGATAATGAGCACGATGTTTTAAATACACAACTTGCAGTTGCTAATAAATTGATCGAAACATTACGAAGTGGTGATTTATATACAACTAAATATCAGCTTGATGGTGTTGTTAGTTGTGAGCCTTTTTATGATAGGTTTGAAAACGAAGTTGCTGGTTGGGTTGCTACAATGGACATACTAATACCAAACGATATAAATATCTGTTAATGGAATTAAATAAATTAAATAATATTATGCGTGAGTTTGTTCGGCAAGTGGTTGTCGATGCTAGGGCTAATGTGCCTTTTGAAAAAACAAGTGGTAAATTAAAAAGCAGCATTAATGGTGATTATATTCCAGAAGTACAAACGGCTTTTTTTACTATGGAAAAATACGGAAAGTATCAAGATCTTGGTGTAAAAGGTACACAAAGTGGGGAAAGTGTAGGAAAAAAATACTATGGCCCACAAGCAAGAGAATATAAATACACAACTAAAATGCCACCACCAAGGGCGTTAGATTCTTTTGTTGTGCGTAAAGGTTTCGCACCCAGAGATTCAAGGGGTAGATTCCTGCCAAGAGCAGTAAATAAAGTTGGCTTCCAAAAATCAGTAGCATTTTTAGTTGCAAGATCAATATTCGGAAAAGGAATAAAGCCGTCACTTTTTTTCACAAAACCATTCATAAAATATTATAAGGATCTACCAAATAAAGTGGCACAAGCCTTTGGTGATGATTTTGAAATTGCAATAACTAAAACACTAAAACCATAATGGCAATACAGAAAGTAAATATTAATACACCTATTTATATCAAGATAGCTAATAGCACCCTTGCAAGTTGTCAGCTTACAATAGCAATATATACTGGTGCATTTCAAACATCACCAACAACTACATATACATTAAGAAAAAATGAAGTAGCTAATAACAACTATGTAATATTTGAAATAGGTGAACTAATAAAAGATTATATAGATTACGACTTTAGTGGAACTTTTGGTAATAATGGAATTAATTTATGGGTACAAACAACTGCAACACCTTTCAATAGTAGCAATACAGCACTTGATGCAATCACAACAATAATGATGGCTTTTGATGGGTATGGATATTTTGAAGATGGCTTTACAACTGTATCAACAACAAACAGTGCAACAACTCAAACCTTGAATGCTTTTAAAGGTGATGGTTTTTTGTTAATGAGTAACTCAAAAATTATAAGGAAAACAAGTGAGGTGTTAAAAATACCAGTGGTTGCAAATCTAAGTGTAAACTCTGGATCAGATACATATACAGGTGCAACAACCGTAACATTTAAAAATGGAGCATCAACAGTATCAAGTGTTACAATAGCAACTGGTGTTACAAACACTTCTGGTATGATTGAGTATGCAACAAGCACAACGGCAACAATAACTTCTGTTGAGGTAGCAAGTTCATTAAAAACAACAACGCTTGAAGTAATAGAAGATACTTGTAAAAAGTTTGATAATGTAGAGGTTTACTTTATAAACAAACAAGGCGCAATACAAAGAGCAAACTTCTTTTTGAAATCTACACAAACGCTAAACGTAACGAAAGAAACTTTTAAAAGCAATACATTGACAACAGCAGCTAATTATTCAAAGAACAATCATCAGTACAAAACAAGAAATATAAATAGCAGACAATCGCTTACAATAAATAGTGGTTATGTACCTGATGATTTTAACCAGCTAATTGAAGAAATATACGTATCATCAAGGGTTTGGATAAATGGTACAGCCATCGGTGGTGATGCTAATACAAGACCACAATATTATCCTGTAATTGTAGAAAGTAAAAGTGTAACATTCCAAACAAGTTTAAATGATAGACTTGCAAATTATCAATTACAATTAATATATGCTTACGATAGAATTAATACCATTAGATAATGAACAAGGTAGGTTTAGCAATACCAGATATTATATTAGATGCACCACAGCCAGATCCTGATTTATGGCAAAATGAAAGCACCATTTGGCAAAATGCTACGAGGCTTTGGAATGTAAATAATTTAATTACCGACATAGATTATCAAAGATTAGATTTATTTGAAGATGAACAAATAAAGCTTACACAAACTATACAGGATATAAAAGACATAGAAAAAGTATTTACAGACTTCAGCCAAAGCTTTAATTTACCAGCATCAAAAATAAATAATAGATTATTTAGACATTATTATAGAACAGATATACAACTAACAACTTTTAGTGATGAAGTATTTAATGCTAATACAAAATTAACTGCAAGACTAGAGCTAAACTACCGACCATTTCGACAAGGCTATATTGTTTTAAATCAAGTTAAATTAAAAAACAATCAACCAAGTTCTTATAACATTACATTCTTTGGTGAAACAATTACACTAAAAGATAGATTGAAAGATAGAAAATTAAGCAGCTTGAACTTTAGCCAATACAACCATAACTATAATGTAACAACAGTAAAAGAGGGGTTAGAAACTTTTGTTACAACATTGAATGGAACAACCACCTCAACAGCACATATTATATACCCTTTAATATCACACACTCAAAGATTTATATATGATAGCACTGCACAAGGGGTATTGACTACACAATCAAGATCCGATAAAACAAGAAACCTTTTTGCACCGTCAAGTGGTGCAAGTCAAAGTACAACTGGTAGTGGTGATACAGAAAGAGTTGGAACTACAAAGGGTTTGCAGTTTAATGATTTGAAACCAGCTATAAGAGTTATAGATATATTGGATGCGATAGAAAATGATTCTGATATTGATTTACAGTTTACAACAGACTTCTTCACAACAAGTGGTTATTTTGGTGATCTGTATATGTGGTTACATAGAAACAAAGGTGATATTGGAGTTACACCAACTGGTTCAACTGATGTAAATACCATATTGGTAGATACAATACAAAGTTTTACTGGTGATACAACTTTGTTCTTCAATGATAATGGCGTTGCGAATTTTATTCCTACGTTTGTTGGTGGTGTGTTTACTTTTAGGGTTGCTCAATCAGGGGTTGGTGATAATGTAGATACAGAAGAAATGAGTATAAATTGGACTATAACGTCTAGTGATACAAGCAAAAACTTTACTGCAAGAATTAAAGACTTCACAACTGGTGAGCCTATAGTGAGTCAAGAATATGGAAACACAAACCCCTTATCAATAAGTGCTGGTTTTGCAGCACCAGATATAGATGGTTCATTAGTAGAAAACAAAGTTGTGTTTGAGATTGAAACAACTGAAACTTCTTTGCCTTTGACATTTACAATGACATTTACTAAAACATTAACAAGCACAGATATTACTGGGCAACCTGATGTATTTACTTTTGCAGTTACACCAGGTGTTATTAGCCCATCTTCTTTAGTAGATACTATTGTTGTATCTGAACAAATACCAGATATTACTATTGTTAATTTTTTAACAGGTTTATTTAAAATGTTTAATCTAACTGCTTTTATTGAAAGTGATGTAAGTAGTGCTGACTATGGTAAAGTTAGAGTTAGAACCCTTGATAGTTTCTATGCAAGTGGCACAAGTAGAAACATAACAGAGTTTGTTGATACTAGCCAAGGTGAAAGTGGTTTTAGTGTACCATTCAATGATATTGAATTTAAGTTTGAAGATCCAAAAACCTTTGCAGCATTTTTCTTTGATAAAATAAATGGTAGGGAATATGCAAGTGCTAAAGCATCAACAACACAAAACAGTGGCCGTGATCCTAGATTAAATAGAGGACAAGATTATAGGATCAAATTACCTTTTGAAAAAATGTTTTTTGAAAGATTGATAAATGTAAACAACAATGCGAACACTGGTATTGGTTTTGGTTATTTTGTAGATAACGATCAAAACCCAACAATAGCAAAACCTTTATTATTTTTACGTGAAACAACTTCATCAGAAAGAATACAAATCTTTGATGGTGGTGGTGCAGGTACACCAGCAAGCATTCAATCATATAACAGGCCAACAAATTTTAGACCAGGTACAGAAACAAGAGTTATTTCAGTAAGTGCTTCTGAATCAAGTAATTTTACATTTGAGTTTATAAACGGCACAACATTTGAAACCACAACAGGATCGGTAGCCCCAGGTGCTGGAACAACTATTACACCAGTGATTACTGGTAGTTTTGTTGAAACTTCTACACCAGCTAGTGCTTCAAATATTACAATAAACACAACGACGCTTACAACAGGGCAAACAATAAACTTTAGCACAGAGATAAATACCTTTAACAATTCAATAGATGCTAACACACTATTTAATACATTTTACAAAACCTATATAGCTGATGTATTTAGTAGCAGCAGAAGGCTTGTAAAAGTTAATGCTATTTTACCACAAAGTTTCTTACTGAATTATAAATTATCCGATACGATTGTTATAAATGATGTAGAGTTTTTAATTAATAAAATATCTACCAACTTACAAACTGGTAAAAGCACATTAGAATTATTAAACAAAGTAAGTTAAAATGTTAAATGATATATTACAATTATTGGAATACGCAAAGGGTGAAACTGAAAACATTAGAATTGCAGCACATTAGAATTATTAAACAAAGTAAGTTAAAATGTTAAATGATATATTACAATTATTGGAATACGCAAAGGGTGAAACTGAAAACATTAGAATTGCACAAGGTAAATATAGATTGCCTAATACTTTCAAAGAGGGCTACACACAATTAAAAAAAGAGATTAAATGGAAAAAGTAATTGATGTAAAAGTTAATATAGAACAAGCAAAAAAGAACTTTAATGATGTAAACGAAAGTATAAAGTTACAAGAAAAGTTTGTTTCTGATTTAAGATTAAAGGTAGCAGAACTTGAATTTGAGATGTCAAATATGAATGGCACTCAAAAGATGATGGCCGAGCAAACCCTTACAAAATTTAATGCAGAATTAAAAGTTGAAGCAGCAGCACTAAGAGCATTAAAAGTAGAAGCGTCGCAATATAACAAAGTGCTAAAAACACAAAGCACAAGAACACAAGTAGGAAGAGTAAAGGCACTTGAATTTAACGAATCACTTTTAAAAAATAGAGATATACAAGCTGGTTTAAACCAAATTACTGGTGGTCTATCTGGTCAAATAGTAAAGTTTGGTAAACTATTTGTTTCAGCATCAAAAGGAATTAAGGTTGCAGGCATTGCGTTGAATGGTTTTAAAAAAGCACTAATAGCAACTGGTATTGGTGGCATTGTGGTTTTGGTTGCCTTACTTGTGTCGAATTTTGATAAATTAAAAGATGCGGTAAATGGTGTTTCAAGAGCACAAAAGGACAATTTAGACACAGCAAAAGATACTGTTGCAGAGGAACAATCTAAACTTGATGTAATAAATAGTCAAGATGAAACTTTGAGAAGACAAGGCAAGTCTGAAAAAGATATACTACGTTTAAAAATAGCACAAACAAATGAAACAATTGAAGCTTTAAAGGTTCAGCTAGAACAAGAAAAACAAATAAAAGCCTCACAAGTAGCAGCAGCAGAAAGAAATCAAAAAATATTAGCAGGTATTATTGGTGTGCTTACAGCACCAGTAACAATGATATTAGCAGCAATTGACGCAGCAACATATGCAGCAAGTTTGCTTGGATTGACTGATGCTACCAGTTTGGCCGAAGATTTTACTATGGGCGCAGCATCTTTCTTTTTTGATCCCCAAGAAGTAGCAGATGAAGGGGATGCAGTAATAGAAGAAACAGAAAAAAAGTTAAGACAATTAACAAACACAAGGGATGGTTATTTAAATCGCATTGACGATATGAACGAAAAATCTGCGAACAAAACCAAAAAAAATAATGATGATGAATTAAGGGAAGAAGAAAACAAACAAAAGCAAATAATTGCATTAAGAGAAAGATATGAAAAGCTAAATGAAGATAGAGAAGATGAAACATTTTTACAAAAAGCATTAAGGCAAAAAGAAAGAGCATTAGCTGAATTGGAAGCACTGGGTGAAGACTTGGAAGCAAAAGCAGAGTTAGAAAAATATTATGATGATTTAATTGCAGAAGCAAAAATCAAAGATCAAAACATAATTACAAAAACAATTGAAGAAGAAGAAGCAAAAAGAATGGCTCTAAGAAACCAGGCTTTTGATGATGCAGTTAGACTAGCTGGTGAAGAAAGTAGATTAGGTAAAGCAATTTTGTTGGCAAAAACAATACTAAGTGCGAAAGAAAACTTTTTGCGCATCAAAGATTCGGTTTTAAATGCACAAAAAGCAGCAACGGATGCAACCGTAGATGGTACAAAAGCTGGAAGTAATATTGCTTCTGGTTTTTCCGAAACATTAAAATTAGGTTTTCCAAAAGCTGTCCCTTTTTTAATAGCATATGCAGCACAAGCAGCTAGTGTTATTAGCGCAATTAAGTCGGCAGTTGGTAAGACAAAAGAGGTAGCTGGAAGTATTGGTGGTGGGACAAGCATAGGCTCTAGTTTGGATGCACCAGCAATCACAACACAAGCACCATCATTCAATATAGTAGGTGCATCAGCAGAAAATCAATTAGCACAAACAATAGCAGATCAAACACAACAACCTGTTCAAGCATTTGTAGTTGCTAATGATGTAACAACTGCACAAGGACTAGAAAGAAATATTATACAAGAAAGCAGCTTAGGATAAAGCAAAACAAAAAAATTAAAATGTTATATAATTATGAAAATAGTAGAGTTAATACTTGACGAAAACGAAGAACTATCTGGTGTTGATGCAATATCAGTAGTCGAAAACCCAGCAATTGAAGAAGATTTTGTGGCATTAAAAGCACAAGAATTAAAATTAGCAGAGGTTGATAAAGAAAAAAAGATATTGCTAGGTGCTTTGCTTATACCAAACAAACCAATATTTAGAAAAGGTGCAGAGGAAGATTACTATATATACTTTTCAAAAGATACTGTAAAAAAAATTAGTGAAAACTTTTTACAAAAAGGCAACCAAAACAAAACCACTTTAGAACACCAACAATCTTTGAAAGGCCTAACACTTGTTGAAAGCTGGATAGTAGAAGATGAAAAATACGACAAGTCAAGAAAGTACAATATGGACGTACCAGTTGGAACTTGGATGGGGGCTGTAAAAGTAAATAACAATCAAGTATGGGAAGAGTTTGTAAAAACAGGTAGAGTAAAGGGTTTTAGTGTTGAGGGTTATTTCGCTGATAAAATGGATAGGCCAAAAGACAATAGTGCAAAGGATCTATCAAAGCAAGAAACTGATGACATTGTTGATGCAATTAAAGAATTATTCACACATCAAGTACAATTAAAGACTTTCAATGATTACCCACAAAGCGTCGTAAATAACGCAAAGCGTGGTATTGAATTAAATGCAAAGGTAAATAATAAATGTGCTACTTTGGTAGGCAAAAATCGTGCAAGACAATTAGCAGCAAAAGAAAAGCTATCTGTATCTACAATCAAAAGGCTATATAGTTATTTAAGTAGAGCAGAAACCTATTACGATCCAAAAGACAATGAAGCGTGTGGCACAATTTCTTTTTTATTATGGGGTGGTAAATCTGCAAAAAGCTGGGCAGAAAGCAAACTAAAAAGTTTAGGTGAATTAAAATTATATAGTGAAAAAGTAAACGATGACTTTGCTATTATTATGGATAGGCTTGCTTACAGTTCAAAAGATATGGCTGAAAAAATTGCACTTGATATTGGTTGTGACGGAATACACGAACACGACTACGAGGGGCAAACTTGGTATATGCCGTGTGAGAAACACGCTATGAGTGAAGAAGAATTTAAAAAATATAAATGCCCAGAGGGTTATGTAAAAGATTACAAAAAACACAAGTGCGTAAAGAAAGATAAATATGCTAAAGTGGGTAAAAGGGGTGGCATAGTAAAAAGCCCTAAGGCACCAGGATCTGGTAGAAAAAACCCTAACCCAAAAGGCAAAGGCACAGCAAAGGGTACTGCAAAAGGAAAAACAGGTGCAAAGCCAACAGCAAAAGATAGGGCTACCCTACAAAAAAAGGCAGATGATTTTAACAAAAGATATAAAGAAAAATTAGGTTATGGTGTAACAGTTGGTGTCTTGTCAAGTGTATTTCAAAGAGGGCTAGGCGCATTCAACGTATCACACAGCCCTAGAGTAACAAACCCAAGCCAATGGGCTTTTGCAAGAGTGAATGCCTATTTGTATCTAGTTAAAAATGGCAGACCACAAAACGCAAAATACAAACAAGACAATGACTTACTACCGAAGAAACACCCGAAAAGCACAAAGTAGGCGCAGAAGATCTGTATATATAGGATATAGAAATACTTCAAGCCCAAGGCCTGGAAGCAATCGTGCCTGTTTGTGTTGGGAAGAAGAAACATACCATATTGACTGTTGTGATGGTTCATTACACGCACAAGGTATAGGAAAAACAACTGCTTAAACGCAAATTATTAATCATTAAATGTTATTAAATTATGAGATCACAAGAATTAATTAGTCAAATCAAAAACTTATTAGGTATGGAAGAAAACATACAATTAGCACAGCTAAAATTAGAGAACGGCACTGTTTTAGAAGCAGATCAGTTCGAGCAAAATATGGAAGTATTTATTTTATCAGATGACGAAAGAATATCTTTACCAATAGGCGAGTATCAATTGGAAGATGGAAGAACACTAAAAGTAGAAGATGAAGGTGTAATCGCAGAAATTGGAATGAACGAGCATTACGAAGATAAAGATAAAGAAAAAGAAGAAAAGGAAGAAGATAAGGAAAAGGAAAAAATGGAGTATGTAACAAAAGAAGAATTTAGAAAAGAGATGGACGATCTTCGCAAGCATATTGAAGATATGATGAACCATAAAGACAAAGAAAAAGAAAAAGAAAAAGAAGAAATGGCTTCACAAGTGGCTACTGAAATTGCAGTTGAAATGAGCAAACAACCAGCTACAAAACCAATTAAGCACAGCCCAGAAAATAAAGAAGATAAAAAGAAGTTTGTTTTTGCTGATAACAGATCACAAACAACTTTAGATAGAATAATGAATAAATTAGCAAACAAGTAAAAATTAAATAATTATGGCAGTTTTAACACACGTAGTAAACCCTGCAAGAAGAGAAAGAAACGAAGTCGATCAAGTTACGGCAGCAGTTACTCTAACGGCAGCAGATAGTGGAAAATGGTATGAACTTGCAGCATCGGCAGGTGTTACAGTTACATTACCAGCAGTAAGTTCTGGCTTGAATTTTAGATTTGTTGTAGCAAATGCGTTTGATACTTCAAATTATATTATTGATAGTGCAGAGGGAGATAATATAGATGGGAATTTAATAGTAAACGGAGCAGCAGTTGCAGCTTCTGGTGAAGATCAAATCAACTTTGTAGCATCAGCAGAATCAGTCGGTGATTTTATCGACATTTGGAGTGATGGTGCTAAGTGGTATGTTTGGGGAATCGGAAACTCAGCAGGTGCTATTACAGCAACAGACCCAAGTTAATAATTAAATAAAAAAAGAAAATAGATATGGCAACAACAACTTCAATAACAACTACGTATGCTGGTGAATTCGCAGGGGATTACATAGCAGCAGCATTGTTATCAGGTGTAACTTTATCTGGTGGTGGAGTTACTATTAAACCGAACATCAAGTTCAAAGAAGTATTAAAGAAATTAGCACTTGATAGTATTTTAAAAGATGCAACGTGTGATTTTGATTCTACTTCAAACGTAACTTTAACAGAAAGAATTTTACAACCAGAGGAGTTTCAAGTAAACTTACAACTTTGTAAAAAAGACTTTAGACAAGACTGGGAAGCAGCAAGTATGGGCTTTAGCCAGTACGATAATCTACCAAGAAATTTCTCTGACTTCTTGTTAGCACAAGTTGCAGCAAAAGTAGCTGAAAAAGTAGAGCAAAACATTTGGCAAGGTGCTACTGCAAATGCAGGTGAGTTTGATGGTTTTCAAGCTTTGTTAGCAGCAGATAGTGATGTAGTCGATGTAACTGGTACAACTTTAACAGCTTCAAACATTATTGCTGAAATGAACAAAGTAGTAGATGCAATACCTGGTGCAGTTTATGGTAAAGAAGATTTAAAAATCTACATTCCAACAAGTGCAGCTAAGTTTTATGTACAAGCACAAGCAGCTTTAGGATATAGAGATTTATATAATGTAGGTAAAACAGATATGAACTTTCAAGGTATTCCACTTTATACATCACCTGGTTTAGGTAATGATAAAATGGTAGCAGCACAATCAAGTAACCTGTTTTTCGGCACTGGTCTATTAAATGACTGGCAAGAAGTCAAGCTAATTGATATGGCTGATATTGACGGATCACAAAACGTAAGAGTGATTTTAAGAGGATCTGCAGGAGTACAGCACGGAATTGGAAGTGATATTGTACTTTATTCATAATTAAATTAATCAAGGGGGTGTAAAGCCCCCCTTATAAAAAGTAAACAAGATGGCGTGTAATATAACAAACGGAAGAAGTTTAGCGTGTAAGTCAGGTGTAGGTGGCTTAAAATTCGTATTCTTCTCGAACTACAATAATACAACTAGAGATTTAGCTATTTCTGGTGATGGTTCTGTTACGCTTGATGGTTCAGTAGATTTTTTCAGATATGACTTAAAAGGTAATTCTTCGTTAGAAACAGCCATAAATTCATCTAGAGAAAACGGTACTACTTTTTATGAAAGCACCTTAAATGTAACTTTACAATTTTTAGATAAAGCAACACAAGAGCAGATTAAATTGTTAGCACACGGCAGACCACAAGTAGTAGTAGTAGATTATAATGATAATGCATTTTTATTAGGTAAAGAACACGGATGCGAAGTAACAGGGGGCACAATGGCAACTGGAGCAGCTATGGGTGATTTAAGTGGTTTTACACTTACAATCGTAGCACAAGAAACTTCACCACCGTTCTTCTGTGCAGCAGCACCTACTGATGATGCTAGTTCACCAATAGCACCTAATTAATAGATAGTTAGTATATAGAAAAATTAGAGGACTTTATGTCCTCTTTTTTTTTACAAAAAATATTATTTTCTTTGTTATATAATTATGAAGATTCTAACTACAAGTGCTAGTTCACAAACAATCAAAGTAATTCCAAGAAGTTATGATACTACTGGTACACTTGAAGTAACTGATGAATCAACAAACAAAACATATACATATAGTTCAAGTAGCTGGTCGGTAGATAAAAATTATCTACAAATACCAAATGCTTATACTGATTCTGGTTCTTCTATTTTAAAAGAGGGTAGATTCTATAATATTGTTGTTAAGAATGGCAGTAATTCTATTATATACCGTGATAAAATATTTGTAACAGATCAAACAATCGGTAATGGTGATTTCACAATCAACAGTGGTGAATACGTTACAAGTGGTGCAGCAGCTATGAACGATGATGAATATGTAATAATATAAAAATATGAGTGATTTACGAGTAATCAATTTAAGTACATATACAAGTCCTGAAATAAAAGAGGTACGAAATAAAGACTACATTTTATACGGTGAAGACAATATGTACTTTCAATACCTTATAGATAGGTATAATGGTTCACCTACAAACAATGCTATTGTAAATGGTATTAGTGAAATGATATTTGGTAAAGGTTTAGATGCTACTGATAGCAATAGAAAACCAAACGAATATGCACAAATGAAAGTTTTGTTTACAGATGATTGTGTTAGAAAATTAGTTTATGATTTTTATTTGATGGGGCAGTGTGCTATACAAGTAATTTATTCACAAGATAGAACCAGGATAGCAGAGTTAGAACACATACCAGTAGAAACTTTGAGAGCCGAAAAAAGTGTAGATGGTGAAATTGAAGCATATTATTATGCAAATGACTGGACTAAAGTAAAAAACAATACAGAACTAAAAAGAATACCAGCTTTTGGTAAAAGCAAAGAAAGTTTAGAAATAATGTATATTAAGCCATATAGAGCAGGTTTCTTTTATTATTCACCAGTATCATACCAAGGTGGTTTACAATATGCAGAACTTGAAGAGGAAGTATCTAACTATCATTTATCAAATGTCTTGAATGGTTTAAGTCCATCAATGCTTATTCAGTTTAACAATGGGGTACCGAATGAAGAAGAAAGAGAATTGATTGAACAAAGAATATATCAAAAATTTTCTGGCAGTAGTAACAGTGGTAAATTTATCCTAGCGTTTAACGATAACCCAGAACAAGCAGCAACAATGGAACCAGTGCAATTAAGTGATGCTCATAACCAATATGAGTTTTTATCTAGTGAAAGCACAAAAAAAATAATGGTATCACATAGAGTTGTAAGTCCTATGTTACTTGGTATCAAAGACCAAACAGGTTTAGGCAACAATGCTGATGAGTTAAAGACTGCATCAATACTAATGGATAACACGGTAATAAGACCATTTCAAACTTTACTAATAAACCACTTTGACAAAATACTAGCATACAATAAAATATCATTAAACTTATATTTCAAAACTTTACAACCATTAGAATTTACAGATTTAGATAATGTAGAAGATGAAGAAACAAAAGAAGAAGAAACTGGTGTAAAAAGTGAACTATCTAAAGATGTGTATTTAGATAACGAAAGTATGTGTGAGTTAGCTGATGATTTAATCTCAAAAGGTGAAGAAATGGGTGATGATTGGGAGTTGATTGATGAAAGACCAGCTATGCAAGATGAAAGCCAAATACAAAGTTATTTTGAGTTTGCTAGTGTAATGACTGGTGATGCTAGAAAAAAAAGCAAACAAGATACAAGTTTATTTAGAGTGCGTTACGCTTATTCTGGTGAATTAACAAGAGATAAAGATGGTAACGTTGTTACAAGAGAATTTTGCAGAAAAATGCTAAAAGCTGACAGAGTTTATCGAGTTGAAGACTTAGATAAAAACAGCCTAGCAAACAGAGAATTAAGTCCAGGGGGTACAAATTTGGGTGGCTATAATATATGGAAATATAAAGGGGGTGCAAATTGCCATCACGTTTGGCTACGTAGAATATATCTAAAGAAAGGAAACAAGAAAATATCAGTAGGTAGAGCAAGAAAAATAATTAGTGCGCTACCCATTGATGACAGAAAAGGTGCTAGATTTGAAGGTCCAGCAGCACCAAAGAAAAATCAAAACCCAAAGGAAGTGGCTATGCGACCAATTGATATGCCTAACCGTGGATACCTAAACCCTAGATAATATTATGGCAACTACTTTATTTATAACACGAAAACAATTAGTACAAAACACTATCCTTGATGGCAACGTAGATACTGACAAGTTCATACACTTCATCAAAATAGCACAAGAGATTCATATAAGAAACTTTTTATTTTTAGGTACTGATTTATATAATGCTATCGTTACAAAAATAAATGCTGGTAATTTAACTGGTGCATACTTAACACTAACAACCACATACGTACAACCTATGTTGATCCATTATGCTATGGCAGATTATTTACCTTTTGCAGCTTATCAAATCAAGAATGGTGGAGTATTTAAGCACACAAGCGAAAACGCAGAAAGTGTAAGTAAAAATGAAATAGATTATTTAGTAAAAAAAGAAAGAGATATAGCTGAATATTACACAAGAAGATTAATTGACTATTTAGATTTCAACAACAGTAGTTTTCCTGAATATTCAACAAATAGTAATGACGATATATTCCCTGACAAAGATAGTTTATTTAATGGGTGGGTTTTATGAAAAAAAGAAATAGTAAACCTAAACAAAATAATGTTAAAAAATTATTAGTTTATTTAAAAAAAATAGTAAATGGCAACACTAACTAATACACAAATTTCGGTTACTTATGTAGGGTTACTAAAAACTTCTGGTAACACTATATTAGATTCAACACCTCAACAAATTACTGATGGTAGTGGTAATAATTCACAACTATTTTTATCTACGACAAAGGTTGGTGTTGGTGCTACGCCAAGTGGTTCTGATACATTACAAATTACAGGAACTTCAAGTTTTTCAAGCCATATAACTTTAGCTGATAATGCAGAGTTAAGAGTAGGAACAAGCACTGATTTACAAGCATCACACGATGGCACCGATTCTTTTATAATAAATAATACTGGTGATTTGTATATTAGAAATAATGCCGATGATAAAGATATTATCTTTCAATGTGATGATGGTAGTGGTGGAGTAGAAACTTATTTCTTTTTAGATGGTAGTGCAAGCTCTGGTAATCCTTTTACTGTATTTCCAGATTTAAGCGAATTAGCTTTTGGTACTAGTAGAGATTTAAAAATTAAACACGATGGCACAGATTCTTCTATAAATAATAATACAGGTGATTTATATATTAAAAATTCTGCTGATGATAAAGATATTATATTCCAATCTGATGATGGTAGTGGTGGAGTGACCTCATATTTTGAACTTGATGGTAGCGATGTAGTAACTAAATTCCGTAAAAATCTATACTTACTAGATAATGTTGGTTTAAAAATAGGTAACAGCTTTGATTTAGATATAAAACACGATGGTAGTGATAGTTTTATAGCAAATGCTACTGGTCATTTATATATAAAAAATAGTGCAGATGATAAGGACATTATTTTTCAATCAGATGATGGATCAGGTGGTATGGCTACATATTTCTTTTTAGATGGTAGTCAAGCAGATGGCACATATAGATATATTGATTTTCCTGATAATAGTGTTATTTCTTTAGGAGATAATGATGCAGCTATTTTTCACGATGGCACTGATACAAGAATTAAAAACGAAACTGGTGACTTATTTATATCTCAGTTTGCTAATGACAAAGATATTGTTTTCAGAAATGATGATGGTAGTGGTGGTGTAGCTGAATATTTTAGGCTTGATGGAGGTTTAGCAAGTGGTGGTGAATTAAAAACATTATTCCCAGATAATTCTAGGATAGTATTTGGTGATGGAGCTGACTTTAATTTTTATCACGATGGTACAGATAGTAGAATACAAAATACAACAGGGCATATTAGGATCATAAACTTTGCAGATGATAGTGATATAATATTTTCATCTGATGATGGGTCTGGTGGAACAACTGAATACTTTAGAGTTGATGGTAGTATAGTAAGAAATGTGTTTTCTAAAAACGTAGGTTTAGAAGATAACGTCCAACTAATTATTGGCTCTGGTAATGATTTACAAATATTGCACGATGCTTCTGATACTTTTTTGTTAAACAATACAGGTGATTTATATTTAAGAAATTTAGCAGATGACAAAGACATTATATTTCAGTCAGACGACGGTAGTGGGGGAGTTGCTACATATTTCTTTTTGGATGGTAGTAGGGCTGATGGTACGTATCTTTATACAGAGTTTCCTGATAATTCTGTAATAGGTTTAGGAAATGATACTGATTTACAAATATATCATTCAGGCACAAATAGTTTAAATAGATAATTTTGTTGGTGATTTAATAATACAACAAAGAGCAGATGATAGTGACATAATATTTTCATCTGATGATGGGTCTGGTGGAACAACTGAATACTTTAGAGTTGATGGTGGAGTGTCATATACAGTAGCAAGTAAAGCGTTTAGGTTTTTAGATTCAGTAAATGTGCAACTTGGTGATGGTGCAGATTTTACAATGCAGCATAACGGCACAGATACTGTATTACAAAATTTCACAGGTGATTTGAAAATACTTAACTCAGCAGATGACAAAGATATAATTTTTCAAAGTGATGATGGAAGTGGTAGTACTGCTACATATATGACTATTGATGGTAGTGCAACAAAAGTAACTTTACAAAAAGATTTAAGAGCAGATGATGGTGTAAAAATTCAAGCAGGAAGTTCAGGTGATTTATTTATGGTACACGAAAGTGATACAAGTAAAATTACTAATGGTACAGGGCAATTACAAATAACTCAAAATGTTGCTGATGAAGATATAGTTTTTCAAGCTGATGGTGGTAGTGGCAGTGCTGTTGAATATATGCGTTTAGATGGAAGTCAAACTTCAATAAGAATGAAACGCCAAGTTAAATGGGATGATAATATAAAAGCTACATTTGGCAATAGTGATGATTTACAAATATATCACGATGGTAGTAACTCATTTATTCAAGATAGTGGTACAGGTAGGTTGAATATTTTAACAAATCAATTTAGAGTACTTAATTCTGCAAATAGTGAAATCTTAATTGATGCAAATGAAAATTCTGCTGTTGATTTATACCACAATAACGTCAAAAAGTTTGCAACAACAAGTAGTGGTGTAGAAGTAACAGGCTTTACGGATGGTTCACTTGCTGATACTGGTGCTGGTTATAATGATGGCGTGGTCAGGTTTCATAATACAACGACAGCAACAAGTGGTGGTTCATCAGTAATGAATATTAGAAATAGTTATGGTGCTGGTTTTGGTGGTTTAATTAAATTTTGGAAAGCAGACACAAGTTCTAGTGTTGGTAATATTGCTTTTAATACTGATACAACAGCAGTAAACTACAATACAACTTCTGATTATAGATTAAAAGAAGATCTACAAGACTTTGCAGGAATTGATTTAATTCAAAGAATGAAAGTGTACGATTACAAATGGATCAATTATGAATCAAGAAGTTATGGTGTATTGGCTCACGAATTGCAAGAAGTTTTACCTGGTGCAGTAAGTGGTGAAAAAGATGACGAAGAAATGCAAGGTGTTGACTACTCAAAAGTAGTGCCAGTTTTAATAAAAGCAATACAAGAATTAAAAGCTGAAATAGAATTGCTAAAAAAGTAGTATATTTAAAATAAAAAAAAATTATGAAAAAAATTAGTCAAGAAGAATTAAACTACATTAAAGAAATTCTATCAAGTATTGCATACAACGACCAAAAGATAGGTTTTAAAAATAGAAAATTACAAGTTTTAGATGCTGAAATAAAGCAACTGTATAAAGATACATTTCAGTTAGAAGCAGATCAAAAAAATCATATGGATAAACTTGAAGAAAAATATGGTAAAATAACAATTAATTTAGAAGATGGAAGTATAACAAAAGATGAAAAACAAGATTAGTGAAGATACAAACGTAACATTAGATTTAAAAACTATTGGTATTATTATTGGTGGTGTGGTTGCTATTGCTACAACATACTTTACTTTACAAAGTAGCGTAGCATCAAACACTGAAGATATACAAGCTATAAACAACAACACTGTAAACCCTATCGAATGGGATTACAAAGACAAATTAATAAGATCAAGCATTGAAAAAATAGAATCTGATGTTATGACTGTAAAAGAAGATGTTAATGAAATAAAAGAATCTCTAGAAAAAATAGATGAGAGATTATATGAAATACGTAAAAATTAAAAAAATATGTGTAACGGCAATTGTCCTTTTTGTAACGGCTGTGATTAATGCACAAACTGAATCAATTTCAATAGTTCAGTACACTGCAAGTTTCGCACAAGAAATATCTTTAGATGACTACAAAGATTATAATGTAGAAACTCTATTTATGTCAAAATCTAAAAAAATATTTGACAAAAACAAAATTCAGTATCTACCTACTGTTATATTATATAATGATGGTGAGGAACAATTAAGAATAGAGGGAAACATAACTTTGAAGTTACCAGAAAATTGGAAGCAATTAGTAAACGAACATATCGACTATTTATTGGAGCAACGATTT
>VTLG01008665.1_pt1 | contig 22838 bp, 34 predicted proteins | sample 4694571 | NCBI WGS metagenome assembly VTLG01 (sample SAMN12604809, study PRJNA352737) | marine metagenome | biome: ENVO:00000447; feature: ENVO:00000209|ENVO:00000569|ENVO:01000036; material: ENVO:00002151; isolation source: viral sequences binned using virsorter ...
AGAACCGGATTTTACTTTTTCCCAATCTTCGGGGTAAAAAGCGGGGTTATTAGGTATATCCCACGCGCCCGCCGTGTTTTTTCGCCTTTCGCTTTTAGCTTTTGACTTATACTTAAAAGCTAAAGGGTCAATTTCCATATCAACCGTCTTAATTGCTTCAATCTTATCTTTGGTTTGCTTATTAAACGCCCTAGACCTTGCCCGTTTCTCTGCGCCATATAAACCCTTTAAAGCGTCTTTTTTTTCAATATTTCGCGCTTCTAAGTAGTAATCTATTGCGTCTATACGGTCGGGGTCTGTTACCCCTTTAAAAATAGAACTTTCAGCGCTTCGCTTAGTTCCCTTTTTTGATTTTTTCTTTTTTTTAGGTTTATTAGCTTTTTGAAATTCCTTAAACCTAAGATATTCTTCAAACTCACTAGGCAATTTAACCCCCTTTCGTAATTATTGTTTTTTTTGTTTAGGGCGAACAAAAATTTTTGTTCGCCCTTAATTGTCTATCCTTAGTTAGACATTAACCTAACGGTTAATTTTAACTAAATTAGCTTCCCCTTGCGGCTCTAATTGCTATCAGACCTGCCACCCCGATACCGCCTACAGAAGCAACAAGTGGAATTAAGTCAATTATTGATTCAGTTGCGGCATCTCCGGCTGTGTTTGCGGCTGCAGCTGCTGTCGCGGTGGAAGTTATTATAGTTGGAAGAACTGCCAAGAATGCTACTAGCACCACGACAGAAAGAATTATTGCTGTAATTTTATTGATTTCCATAATATAATTTTCCTTACGTTAAATTAATGTTTCATAAAGTTAATTTGTTCTTTATGTTTACTAACTTGTTCATAGACTTTCGACCTTAGTAACCCCGCCCGTAATTAAAAGATAATCCAACCCCTACAACTAACACTAATAAAGTGCCAATTACAAAAATAAGATTAAAACGTTTAAGAAGGCTATCTAAATGAGTAGCGCCGGCAACGGAATCCGCCACCTTGTAAAACTCTACATTAAATAAATAGCTAGTAGATTGGGTCAAGCCCTGTATAGTAATAGTATTTAGATTTGAATTTAAAACAGTTGTCGATGTTCTTACAACGCTAGAAGGGCTAGTTTCCGAAACTACCGCGTTACCTGTAAACGCTATAGGCTCGTAAGCCGATAACGCCGATAAGGTTACAGTACAAGACGTTTCGCCTACGCCGGTGGCGCACGCTAGCCCCGTGTCGGTAACTTGTGCCGTTCTTAGACTATTTACTTTTTGGCTTATAGGGAAGATTGTAACGGATAGTATCAAGAAACCGAAAGCAACCACTATAAAACCAATAATAGTTTTATTAAACATATAACAAATATTTTAAATTCGGCTCTTAATACTTTTAATATAATACTATATTTTTATTTTATTTAAGGGCGAACAAATAATTTTTAAGTGTTTTTTCGGGGTTTTTAGTAACAATTTGTCTATTTTTAACGAATTAATTAAAAAAAACTCTCTTTTTGGCGATTCTCGAAATTTTTTAAATTTTTCGTGTATCGCTTTTTCTGTAGTTGTGTCATGCAAACTTATCCAAGCGTAGCGAATTTCAAAAAATTCAGATGTTCTTAAACTTGTATTGTTTAAATGTTTTAGCCTATATTTTAAAGCTTCCAAATAATTATTATGTTTAAGTAAAAAAGTTGTTCGCCCTATTTTAAAAATATTTTTCCAATTAGGACGCGCAACAAAATAAACTATTTCTTTTGTTTTCTTTTTTTTATCTTCTTTTAAAAATTCGGATATTTCTTTTAAATAAGAATCACTAAGCATATACAGAAAAATCAAAAACCGACTTATTACCAACCAACGGGCTAGCCATTAATTTAAGGTTATCTTCAACGCGCTTTAAATCCCATACTATACCTAAGTCTTTTTCTATTAATTGCTTAACTTGCATAGTTGTAATTGTAGTTTGTTGCCTAGCTTCTAAAGTGTCTAAAATTTTATTAAAAATATCGTCTTGTTGAACTTCTAATTTTTTTTCGTATAATTCATTTTTTGAGATATTTTCAGATTTTATAATTCTCATGGTATCGTAAGCCTTAAAATAAGGTTTTAAATCCCAATACATCATTTTTCTACGGTTTCCCGCGTAGGTATAAGTTCCATTTTGATAGACGTAAGTACACCCAACAATACCTTTACCCTTGTCTTTTTTAGCCACTACAGGGAAAGCGATTATGTCGCATTGAGATTTTAAACGTTGGTCGATGGTATTTTCTCTTTGCCCCGTCCAGATAATCGAACAGCCTTGTTTTCTTATCATAATAATAAAATGAGAAAATAAGATTCCACCTATTGAAGCGCTAGAATATCTATTGTCTTGAATAGATGAAATTTCATCTATGAGAATAAGTCCGTTACGTATTTGACTTTCGCCACTATCGACAGTATGAAGTATATCTTCAAGCCCAAAAGAAACCACCCTATCAGTTTTAACGCCGTCCACATTCCAACCCTTCCAATCTTCATTTAAGAAATTGTTATGATAAATTTTAAAATCCTTCCCCGCTTTTGTACCGCTATTATTAGCCCGTACAAATTCTTCGTGAGCTATAGCGGTCATTAAGGCGGATTTTCCCACGCCCCTATCCGCTAAAATTCCCATAATTGTAGCGTCGAATTTATAAAAATAATCAGTTAATGGATTAACCGCCTGTTGCAATTTCTGCCCCCTTGTTTATTTGACCAAATAAAGAAATTATAACTAAAGCCCCGCCCCCCGTTAATAAAAATAATGCGCCCGTTTCTATGGCTTTTATCAACTCGGATTTTTCCGGCTTCATTAATAAGTTAGTAGCCTTTTGGACTAAACTTCTATATAGTTGCCCACTTGTTATTGTTGGGTCGCCATTTATAAACGGGTCTATTCGTTTAAAATCTTTATTACCTTGTTCGTTAGTGCCTTCTAAAATTACGGGCGTATATTTTCCATGTTCTAACCAAAAACAATTACTAGGTAATTGAGAAATTAACCCCTTTTTCCAATATTCAAGATATAAGCGGGGCGGGTTTGAATCTACGTCTAGCCGGTAAACCTTTTTATATAACTTATTAGCGCGAACAAAAAAATAAAATGGCACTACCAACAAAGCAAAAAGAAAAAACACAAAACTTAAAATACTTCCTTGCAACATATAAAAAATAAATAATCCTACAAAAAAAATAATTCCTACTGCTATATTTGGAATATCTTTTTTCCTAAATATAATTTTTAAACTTTCGTTATGGTTCATTTAACTAAATATCCTTTCAGCGTAATATATTACTATATATATTGTTATGTAACTTCCAATAAAAAATAAAACGTGGGGTATTTTTTCGTCCGGAATTTTTGACATTACGCCCCCATATTTTCTATTATTTTTGGAATCCCTACCGCTATAACTAGCACCGCGACGGCTATACTTTCTATTAATAATATTCTTACTAAAGCCTTTTGTATATAATCGGGTTCTGTACTGTTTTTTTCTTCAACTTGCGACATAGACCGGCTTAAAAATTCATCTTCATAATAAATTAAATCTTCGCTAGAAAATTCTTTATTAAAAATATTTTTAGCGCTAGGCTTCAAAGGGTCGGGCGCGTCTTGGCGAACTAAAAAACCCCCTTTTATTTTTTCTAAGTTAGGTTTTTTAAATCCAAAAAACTTATATTTAACTATTTCTATAAACGATTCGGTACTAGCTTTATAGCCGTTTTCATCGTCTACCATTATACTTTCTTCTAACGGTAATTTTTTCCATTGTAGGGTTAAGTCTTTATTAAATTTTAAAACATCAACTTTACTTTTTCTTTTAGCCATTTATTTATTATTTCCTTCTTCGTTGGATTTTCCTAGCCATCGTTTCATAGACCTAACAACTTGACCCGTTACCCCTGTTATTAAGTTTTCTGAATATGTACCGCCCAAGCTGTTAGATGTTTTTAATTCTAATAAAGCCATTTTCGCCCCCATTGTTTCAACCCCGCCAAAACTTGGAAAGTGTTTTTCATCTAAATTTTCATTTCTAAGTTTTTTTCTTTCAAACTCTTTTAACATTAATAACTTAAAACCTAATTGGCGGTTTTCTGTAAGTTGTCCGGAGTGCATAGCGTTTTCTATACTATCATTTAACGTTAACCCTTCACTTATTTGTTTTACCGCGTTATACCCTTCCCCGCTAACGTCTTGGGGGTTCATAAGCCTTTCCATTGTAGTTTTAGGCTCTAAATTGCCCATTTTAGGGGCTTCCGTGTTTTCTTGGTCGTAATTGTTCATATTTTTCTACCTTCTTCGTTATATTGTTTAGACTTATCTAAAAAGGCTAAATAGTTTCTTGAAAACCTTTCAAATTTTTTTAATCCTTCAATGTCTTTTTGTAATTCATTAATTGTATTTTCTAATTTCCACATTCTAGCTTTTAAGGGGATTTTATCAGCCATTATTAACTTAACCTACTTTCGCCAAAACTTACCATAACTAAGCCGGCTATTATTACTAAAACTACTACTCCTATAAATAAAGATATTTTTGTAAACATATTTTTCCTTTCTAAGAAAACTTTTTTATTTATTTTTTGAAAGTTTGATATATATATCCCCCCTTAAGGGGGTATATATATCAACTCGTGGCGCGTTATTAATTATCATCAAATTTTTTAATTTTTGTAAATGCTTCCCTTATGTAAGGGTTATTAGTAGTAAATTCAGCGTCTACATATCTAGCCGTTGTATTACTACTACTATGTCCTAATAAATATTGAACGTCCGGTATTTTTAAACCCCCTATACTTATACATCTTCTCGCGTAAGTGTGTCTTAGTTGATGAACCCCGCCGTATTCTATACCGCTTATTTCATATACCTTTTTAATTAAGTTATAAACTTGTTTTGTAGTTCTGGAAATATAAGGCTTTGTTTTATCGGTATTGTTTTCAAGATTTAAATACTTTAATAAACTTACCAAAGGTTCTAATATTGGAATTCTACGGGTTCTATTATATTTAGAATTATTAACGGTAATCTCTTGTATGTCATCGTCTATAATTACATCTTCGGGCGTTAACTTTATCATTTCAGAAACTCTTAACCCCGCGTATAAACCTAAGCAGATAGATAAATGTATGTAAATAGGTTTTAAAGATTTACGGCGAAGTATTATTAAACTTGAATTGTCTAATAGTTTTTTAATTTCTTCTTTTGATAAATATTTAGGTGGGTTAATTATTTTGTTCATAAAAATTTCTCAACCACCAAAGAAGCAATAAACCCAAGTAAAAAAAATAAAAAATAATTTTGATGTTTCTTTAAATCTTTTATTTCTTCGTCTTTATTATTTTTATCCATTTAGTTTCTTGTCTTTTTTATTTTAGGAAATAAAAGGAAAATCAGGAGGGGGGTTTTACTTAGCTTAAGGGAATTGAATAATAAAAAAACCTTAAGTTAAAACCTTTTATTTCTTCTTTTAGTATAAAAAACGAAATAAAAAAAATCTACACATTAAGGGCGAACAAATTATTTTTAAATAAATAGTTGGTGGCGGGTTAGAAATCAGGAATAAAAACAAACCCGCCGGAAAATTAATTTAAGCTATCAGGGTTATTTATAAGTTCTGAATATCTAGGTTTTAAAATTAAGTATCGGTCGTATTCTTTAGTGTATGTTTCTTTATAAGTATCTTCGCATAAACAATTATCATGAATCAAATCTATATTATCGCAGTCGCATAAATGAGAATATCCCGTAGGCTCATAAATAGGCTTACGGATTTTTTTACTTCTATCGTATCTTTCTTTTAGTTCTAATATTTGAATAAACATTAAACCGCACGGGCAAGACATAGGAATAAACATTATATTATAGTTATAATCTAGTTCTGCTTCGCCGTAACTTTCAACCATGTTAAATTCGTCGTGGCATTTTGGGCATAAGCCGTTAGTGTAGTCTTTGCAAGATTGTATATATATTTTTGGTTCTAATAAATTATTTTTATTCATATTAAGGGCGAACAAATTATTTTGTAATGGACGCGGGGGAAATTCTAGTAGATGAAAGGACTATAAAAAACCCACGCCCATTAAGATATAACATACAATAATTTATTTAATAAATCTTCTATATACTTGTTTTGATTTGAATTTATCAGGACTAAATTCTTTTTCATCGTAAGAATGATTTTTAACTTTGTACGTTTTAGTAAAACTGTTTCCTAGTTTTTTATTTAAAGCTTCATCGTATTTTTCAGACCATTTAATATAATTCTCATTTATTTTTTTGTCTGATAATTTCCTTAATGCTTGACCCTTTTTTTTGCCTTGTATTTTTACGCTTGGGTCTATTCTGTTCTTAAGCCAATAATTTATATTTTCGCCGTAATATATTTTTTTACTATATGGCGATATATTCATATCTTCATAAAAGGCTTTATAAGTCTTGGGTATAGCTAAGGCGTAAGTATTACCGCCTAAGCTAGTTACTTGGTGGCTTGGCTTATCTATGGCTATACCAATTAATAAACCTTGTCTATCCGCCACCTTAATTTTTTCTTTATTAAGACCCATACCGGCTAAGTCTGCGCCGGTATAAAATCTATTTTTTATTATTCTTGGTTTTTTTGTCATAATCTTTTAATTTATTCTATCAAATATAATTTGATTTTTTTCGTCGGTATGCTCAATAAATAAAGTTACTTTAGAATCTATATGTAATTTTATTTCTACAAACTCCCCTTTTTCATCGGTAATAATTTCAACTTTACTTTTAACGCCTTCATTAATTGCGGTAGAAATTATTGTAGTTTTTGAAAAACCTATGTTACCTATTTTATTATGTTTAAATTGATTAAGGTTCATATTAATATTTTCCTTGTAGTGCTTTTTTTTGTATGTACTCGCCAAGTTCAAATCTTTCAGATAAAACCATATTAAAGCCGTTTTCCCGTTTTATAAAACGCCCATAATAATTATCTTCGGTGGTATGTTCGATTAAATCAACGGTCATATTAAAGCCTGTAATATTCATAAAATACCATGAAGAATTATCGGCAATTTCATCTACTACCGCTTCCCATAAATCCCAATGAATAGAAGTGTCTATATTTGTTATTTTCCAAAGCGGGGTTAATTCTTCCATGCCTTGATTAAAAACAGAAAACAACCCGTTCGACATGGTTCTAAATTCTACATCTTCCCACGCCTGTATATATTCTTCTTCTTCGGTATCGTCTATTTCTTCAAAATAATTATTCCCCCAATTATCAATCCAGTTAAAAAAGTTATGGGTAAATTTATCATCTATTTTATTAACGCCCTTGCCAACTATATTAAATTGTATTGTGTATTTGCTCATTTTTTTTATCTCCTATGGGCGGGTTTCCCCGCCCTGTAATTGTTTATTATTATTTATCTATCCTTATAATAAAGGCAATCTTTAGTTACTCTAATTAATATGCTCATACTATTCTTGACTTCAAAAATATTTTCTTTTCCAAATTCTTCATTTAATTGTTTTTTGTTGGTTATGTATCCAAAGCCGACACCGAAAGCCCCCGAGCAAAAATAGTCATCAACATTTTTAAATCTATTTCTACCAAAAGATAATTCAAATCTAAACCAATCACTAGCAATTTTTTTAGGGTCAAAATCTTCTTTCCCTTTTACTAAAATTTCCCACATAGCATTATAATCTTCTTCATTCCAATCTTCCCTATAAAGATAAGACTCATGCGCCTTTTGCCAAATTTGTAATTGCTCTTTCATTTGCTCTTTATTTAATTTTGTTGTTACTGTTTTCATTTTTATTAGTCCTTTCAAAACTATTTATAATTAATACCTTATACCCGTTTTTATTAGTTGTCAATAGTTTTTATTAGTTTTTATTAGTTTTATACTTATATTGATACGTATTATCATTCTAAATAAGTAGGTTTTTCAGAATTAGAATTAATAATAAAGGACTATTTTTGTTTGTAATATTTTCCCTTAGTTTGGAATTTTATTTTTATAGGTTTTTATTAGTGTTCTTTCTTTTTTATTATTTTTCATGTACTATAAAAGAAACGAATAAGAAAGGAGTACAGAATTTTATATGAATAAATATAATTGTTCCATATGTTTAAAATATATGGACGCGGACGACTTCGGGCATAATCCCGCGCCGTTGATGGATTATAATTCTAGATGTTGCGACGATTGTAATACTATGTTTGTAATTCAGGCGCGATTATTGCAGATAAAAAATAAAAAATTAACAATAAAATAACAGGGGAAAAAATTGAAAAAAGTATCAAAAATAAGACCAATAAAAAAACTAAGATTTACTCAATCCGAAGCGGTGGACATCGCGCGCGAAGTGTTTAGTAAAAATACGTTATTGAAAAAGAATTATAACAAGGCAAGAACCTACGATATTGATAGGTACATAAGAAAGTTAGAAACCTTAGAAATTGACATAGAAAACGCCTTAAATAATTATTACTTAAAAGCTAAGAAGCGGGGGTAGAATTGAGTAGCCCTGATATAGTTTTTAAAGTTTATACAAAAGAACCTAATAAAGGTTCTATAATTATGAAAGGTAGAAGCCTTAAAAGTTTACTCTATCAATTAAATAAGATTACTAATATTGATAGAGTAATCTACATTAATAAGCGCGGTACTATGATAACTAGAATTTATCATAATAATAAATTAAAAAAAGAAGTTCGGATTTATCCGGAAAAAAGGACGGGAAAAAATGACCATGCAGGATTATAACCATTTAGAAAACATTATAAGAGATAAAGACGAAAGTATAGCTTCATTACAAACATTAATTGAAGTTCAAAAAAAAGTTATTATTTCTTTAAAGGGTTTAATAAATGATGGATTTAAGGAAATAGAAAAAGAAGAAAATCAAGCAAGTTTTTAAAATGGAAAGAAAGATTAAAAAGGAACTCAATAAAATTATTAAAGGTTATAAAATTCCAGATTCTAAAAATAAGAATAAAGATTTTATCTTATCAAAAGAACTAGGTTTATACATTATGAAAAAAGAATTAGGTTCAAGTCATAACGGTTATAAATCAACTACATTAGAACTTGTTAATGACCACGTGGAAATTAAAATAAGTTTAAAAGAATTGGTAAGTTACATAAAATTATTATTCAGTAATAAATATAATATTTTTACTGAGAAAGAATTGTTTAGGAAAGAATTAAATTTATCTAAAAATCAACTTTTAGAAATAACAACTAATTTTAATAAACATATTGAAAAACATAATTTAGGTATATATGTCGAATACTTAAGAAAAAGAACTAATAACAAAAAGATAGTTTTAACTATGAAGGGAAAATATGAAACTTTGGTATAAAAGATTATCAGATAAAGAACATTACACTAAAAAAGAAGTTCTTGAAAAATGGGGGCTTTCGGAAAGTAAATTAAGTGATATTGTGAAATCTGAAAACATAAAAGTAATTAAATTTGGAAAGCTAAATTATTACAAAGGTAAGGAATTAAATATTTATTGGGATAAGTTATTTTCTGATAAAACATTTAAAGAAAGTTTAGAAAACAAAAATTAATTGTTCGGTCTTTACCATTGAACAAATATCTATTGTTTGTTCGGTGGTAAAGCATGATTAATAATCTAGGCTTTAAAAATTTTAGCTTTTGTATTATTAGTTTCAAAGACTTCCGAATCGGTCGCCCCTAGTTGTTGGAACAAAAAAAAACGGTAAAAAAAAAGTTGATACTGAAATCATCTCACAAAAATAAAAGCTAAGTCAATCCGTTTTTTTATATCTTTTCTGCTTTTTTTCTCATTCTTAATATTTGTAAAGATTCGCGAAGCGAATCAATTATTGATTCTTAATTTTCTTTTTTGGTACTTTTTTCTTTATGATAATACGTATCAATATAAGTATAAAAGTAATAAAAACTAATAAAAACTATTTACAACTAATAAAAACAGGTATAAGGTATTAATTATAAATTATAAATAGTTTTTGAAAGGGCTAACAATGAAATTACAATTTACAGATATAAGCGAAGTAAAGGAAGATAAGAACCCTTTTATATGGTATCCGTTCGTACCTAAAAACGAATGTACTATATTGGTGGCGAACGGTGGAGTAGGTAAGACTTATTTCGCCCTAGACGTATTAGGGCGGTTATCTAACGGTATAACCATGCCTAACAAAATGGACGCGGGCTTAAAAGCCGGTTCTAAAACTGTTATGGTATCTTCGGAAACTGACCCTAAAGAATTTACTAAAAGGCTTACCCAACTATTCGGAAAATGCCCAAGTAATAATAATTGTGCTTGTTCTGATGTTGATAAAGAACATGTAGTAAGTTCGTTAGAATTTGGAAGTGAAGAAGAAAGCCAAGTAGTAAATAAAACCGCTTTCAATAAACACTTAATTACACACATAACCCCGCCGGTTGAAATGTTGGGGAAAGATAAGGGATTTGCTGACCGAAATACTAGGCGTTCATTTATGAAACAAATAGCCGACTTCGGCGCTAAGGTTGTTTTATTTGACCCGCTAAAATCTTATCTTGGAAATGCTTACGCTAGTCAACATAAACTAAGGGCGGTAATGGAAGAACTAAGCCAAGATTTGAAAGAATTTGATTTAACTTTTATTGGTATATGGCACTTAAATAAAATGGGTAAAGTTCAAGGAACTACCGAAGTAAAGGACAGTGTTAGAAGTGTAGTTAGAATGGCTAATAACCTAGAAGATGAAAGAGTATCATTCATACAGGTTGAAAAAGCTAATAACGTTCCTACCGATGTAAAAGAAAATATATTAGCTTTTGATAAAAATAGCTTGGGGAAAAAGGCAATATTTGGGCTAGAATATAACCCCGACTTATACGATTCTAATATAACTATGGAAGAACACATTAAGGGCGCTAAGAAGAAAGTAAAAAACGTGAACATTCAGACCGCGCAAACTGTTTTAGATATAATTACCTTAGCCGGTTCAAAGGGTATATTATTAGGCGATTGGCGGAGTAGTAAGAACCAAAAAAATACAATAGTTCAAGAAATGAGAAATAGGGGATTCGGAAACTTGGCTAGATATATAGCCAAGAAACAAACCGGCGCTATAGATACTTTGACTAGGCGGGGCATGATAGAAAAAGTATTAGTAAAGAATAGCGGGCGCGGTACTAGACCACTATACCGATTAGCCACTAGCGAAGTTTCTAACGCTGAAATAAGCGAAGGATTAATAAGAGATTTAGAACTATAAAAAAAGTTGTTCGGGCTTTATGCCCCCTAGCCCCGTCGGGCTAGGGGGTTTTTTTTGTCGGGCTAGTTTGTTGGTGGCGCTCTTTTAAGAAAACTAGCTAAACTTAAATTAAGCGTTCAACACCCTTAAACGATTAACAATATTTCAAACTGTTTCATTTAACCGTCAAAGATATTATAAACTATTCAAGTTTTTTAGCGCTAGGGGGTTATGCCGTTTATTAGAGATATCTTTTTATAAAAAGATAGGGGATTACACCAACGGGGTTAATCAAAGGGTCTTAAAACGCCTTGTATAAAATAGATTTTTCGGAAATCTGCGGATATCTGCGGATTTCTGCGGAAGTCTGTAAAGACCTTAAGAAAATAAAGAACCCTGTAAATGATAAAAAAGAGTAGCCCCAATGACTAATAGGCTTATTAATATTTCGGATTGTTCGCTAGTGTTCATAAATATTTAATTCCTAAAATTAATAGGTTTTGTTTTATTATATAAATTATTTTCTAATTTTTTAACAGTTACTACGGTCGGGCTTTTTATTTGTAAAGATAAATTCCCTATTTTCTTTTTAAAAAATTTAGGTCTAGTTGATGACCGCTTAATAATCTTAACTGATTTTTCCGGCGTGTCGCCCGCCTTAACCCCGCCAAGTATAGGGAACTCCCTTTCTTTGGTTTCGTTAGTATTAAGGTTGTATGTATAATATTTTTCGCCGTCTTTCCATTGAATAAGCGCGGGGAAATCTTTTTTAATTTGTTTGCTTGGGGCGTCTTGGTCTACTTCGCCGGTCGGCGGTATTGAAGCGTCTTTATTTTTTATTCGCTTTTTTTTCTTTTTCTTGGCGTCCGGCTCTTTTATTTTTTCCGGTTCTCTTAATTTCTTGGGGTCTTTTGCTTTTTTTCTTTTAGTTGTGTCCGCTTCTTTCATTTTTTTTGAATCCGGCTCTTTGGTTGATTGCTTTTTAGAATCCGGCTCACGGACTTTTTTAGCCTTTCCGGCGTCCGGTTCTCTTAATCTTTTAGTGTCCGGTTCTCTTAATCTTTCGGGGTCGCGTAGCCTTTCGGGTTCGTTCGTTTTAGTTGTGTCCGGCTCGTTAGTTCTTGGCACGTCAAAAGGGGGCAATTTAGGCGCTTCCGGCATATTAGAAGAATCAATAGATTTTTGTGCGGGCGGGGTTTCTTCTTTTTGTTTTTTTGGTGGGTCTTGGTCTAGCTTTTTTCCTATTGCTTCTTCTTCAAATTGTGAACCGTCCGTAACCTTTTTTTTATTTAACCTAATTTTTTCGCCGTCAATAAAACTTTTAGGCAAAGTAATTTTTTCCCCTATTAATGCCTGTTCTGCTTTAATAGTAGACCGGTCGGGGTCTTTTATTTTTCCTAAAGGCGCGCGTCGTATTCTTAAAAGTGATTGTGTATAAAAATCGCTTAGATTGTCTAAAGCGTTTTTTAATTCTGGACTAAATTTTTTATTGGAATTTCTATAGGTATCAAGATTTCTTTTTTGGGCTAACTGTTTATTTTTTAGTCTAGTTTGCCACCCTATTTTTATATCTTCAAAGGTTAAGGCGTCCATATCGTTTTTTTTATGGGCTTTAAATTTTTGATAAAAGCTATCTAGTTCTAACTCGCGGGGTAAATCGGGGTTAAGTTTTATTAAATCTTCATACATAAGATTTAGGTTATCGGCTTGTTCGCCTAACGATAAACTTTTATCATCAAATATTTCATTAATTCTTGAAGTGGCTAAGTTTATATTTTCTTGGTTAAAATATTTATTTTTTGGGTCGTAATCATTCGGTAATTTAAAAAAAGACATGGGGCGGGCGCTAATATCCGCCATAAATTGACTTTTTAAATCAACAGCGTTAGGCGTTGGGTTAGTACCCGCTATAATTGTACTAGCTACATCGTGATATTTTTTATTTTGGGCTAATATTTCGGTTTGTTTTCTTAATTTCTTAGCTTGGGGCGTTTCTTTCTTTTTTACCGCTTCATTAATATATTTTTTGTCTATTTCTAGGTCTTGAAGGAATAGTATATAATCCCTTCTTTCCATGTCTTGGGCGCTTAATAAACTTTTGTTATTTAGTTGGGATAATTGCCCTTCTAAACTGTTTTCATATACAAAATTATTATATTCGTCTAATTTGTTTTGTATGTTATTAAATGTTTTTTCATAGTATTTTTTTGGTACTAAATTAAGCGATAACCAATTTTTTAAATTTCCGGTTTTTACTTTTGTTGGAAGTTCTAATAATTCTAAAGTTCCATTAGTTAATATTTGCCTATCTTTTAGCTTGTCTATTTTAATGTTAGCTTCTTCAATATTCATTAATTTTTTCATAGCTAATTGGTCGCCCGTTAATTTTTCGTCGGGGGTAGATTTTAAATATTTTACTTGGGCGGGGGTAATTCCATTGTTTAAAATATTTCTCGTAAATCCCTTATCTTCTAAATATGGAAATACTTTTTTTGATACAAACTTATAACCCTTTTTTAGCGGTCTAACTGCCAACGTTCCCGCAAATCGCGCGGTTGGGTATGCCGTTGCAACTTCCGCAACTGTAAATATTAAATCTAAGGGTCTTATATAATCATCTTCGGCGCGGGCTTGTAAATATGGTAATAACTCTTTATATCTTTCGCTTTTAATTGCTTCTTCGTCTACTTCAAAACCCAGCCAATTATTCGCCTTTTTTAACCCCCAAGAAAAATCTTTCGGCGGGTTGCCGTTTTCATCTTCAAATCTTTCTAAAACCCTACCCGTTTCGGCGCTAGGGAATAGAACATCGCCAAAAACGGCGCGGTTTATAAATTCATCTTCGCGTCTTAATGCTTTAATGGGGTCGTGTTTTGGTAATTCTGCTAAAGGACTACTTAACCAAAAATCGGCGGTTCTATATGTTTCGGGGGATTGCCCTATATATTTAGTTAATACGCGCCCCTGTAATTCTAATAGGTCGTCTACATAACCTATGTCGGGGGTTCTTATGCCCCTATCTTTTAAAGTTAATCCGCCAAGTGTTCCAAAAGCTAAAAGGTAATCGTCTATATCTGTTATATCGGTGGTTTTATCGCCGTCAAAATTAACTAAAACTATATCATCAAGTTTTTTTATTTGGTTGTAATAATATGGAATGTCTAAAAACTCGATAACTGTACCGGCTTGGGGGCTAAATGCTGATTCGCCCCAATCGCCTAACGCCTTAATTCTTTCGGCTTCGGTTCGGGCTTTCTTAACATCGGCTATAAAGTTTTCTATATCTTGTTCGCCCCTTAATATTCTACCGGCGCTATAAAGCGCCTTATTCCCTTCTTTGGTTACGTTATAAATAGAATCTTGAAGAATACCGCCTATTTCTTTTTCCCCTATATTTTTGTCTAACCACTCTAAGGCTTTATCTTCAACATTATTAATTTTTTCATACAATAAATCTTTATCATCTTCGCTTAACGGGGTCATATTCAAAGGGTTAAAAATATCCCCTGTAGTTATCTTGATAGGGTTTCTTGAAAAAAACGTATCAGGTTCAAAGTCTGTTTTTTGAACTTCTAAAAAATCGGTAGTATCTTGGGCGGGAACTCCTGTTAATGGTCTGCTTTGCGCCTGTTGTTCTATAAATCTTTCTTCGGCTTCGGTTACACTTGGAATAAATTTTTCATATCTTCCCGTTTCTTGGTTAAGTTGCCACGCTTCAAAACCCCCCTTATTAGGGTCGGGGTCATAATAAAATTCTGACATTTTGGGCGATTGGTTTAAGGCTTCTATTGCTTTTTCTGATAAAGCTAACTCGTCTATTTGTTTAGGTTTTTCAATTTCTATAAACGCTTCGCCCCCGCTTAGTTCGTTATAAGGGTCTATTTCGCCACCGTATAACAAATTTCGCCTAACGGGGTCATATTGGCTTTCTAGGTTTCTAGTGTAGGCGCTTAACTCGTTTTCTCTAATATCTAAAACATCATAAAGCCGGCTTGAATTTTCTATGTCTTGATTAAGTTCAAAACCTTTTTGAGAAATAACATTGTTTAAATTATTTAATTCATTTAGTTTTAATTCATATTGGTTTCTTAAACTTTTAATATCGGGTTGATTAGAAGCGTTAACCCAATCATTATAATTTTCATATTTTTGAAAAATACTTGCCACTTCTTCATTTATTAATTCTTGTTCGGCTATCATGTTTTCGGCGTCTATATAATAACCTTGTTCGTTAACGTCGCCGTAAGGATTTAAAGCAAACTTATTATATCTATCGTCTAGGTCGTTTTGTTGTGCAATTAATTGCGCTTCGCGCCTTTTAACTTCTGAAATATTTACAGGGGGTAAACCTACTTCTTTTTCTATTTCTTCGGCTATTTCGTTTAAGCCGTCTACTCTAAAAGTTTGTTCATCTATAAGCCTATTAAAATCTTTTGTTTCGTCGGCTATTTTTTCCGCTTGTTCGTTATAACTTTGTTTAGCCCTGTTTAAATCTTCTATATCTTGGGCGCTTGGCTCGCTAGTATCGTCAAAAGTAGGCAAGGGCGGGGGAGTAGGTATAGAGAAGCTAGGCGGTTGGTCGCCCCTTGCTTCTTTGGCATATTCGTATTGTCTAACATTGAAGCTAGGCGGTTGGTCGGCGGTATCGGGGCTATAAGTTTCTACCGGCGTGTCTAATCTTTCCGGCGGGGTAAATGTAGGCGGTTGGTCATAAGGCGGGGCGGGTGGTGGCGTCGGGGTTGCAGTTTCTACCTTTCTTTCCGCTTCATAACTAGCTTCGTCTATAGGTTTTTTTACAGGCGTCGGGGTGGGTGGTAAATAAGAACTTGCGGGGCTTCTTTCTTCGTCCGTATTAGGGTCGTAAGGTATAAAATTAGTTGTTCGCCCTTTATTTTTTAGGTCTGTTTTTTTTGTAGCCATAAGCTAAAAACCCCCTAAATTAGTATTTTTTAGCTATTTTTAAGTTTTTATATACCCAAATAAGCCCGTATAAGGTTGCCCCATATAGTGCGGGGGTGTGTATATACTTATTTTTGTAAAATTGTGTCTTATTTGGCTTAGTAGGGTTCTTAGTTACCATTTTTAATTTATTTCTACTAGTGACCATTGAACATCTCCGTAGTTTTGGTTACTATCGTTCCACATACCCCAAGTAAAGCCTACAATTTTTTCAAAATCATTATTTTCCCAATTTTGACATGAGCCTGTAACAGAAAAAGAATTTTTAGGTTGTGTATTACTTGTGTCCGAATCACTTAAACCCCCGCCACCATGAAACGTTACCCCTAAGCCTTGGTCTCCGTTCCATAAAACACTAAAATCAATTACGAATTGATTCCAAGTTAAATAATCAAAAGCTGAATAACTTGATGCGGGATTAGAACCCGCACCCAAAACACAAAAGGCATCTTCATAATAATTTGGAGAATTACCGTTTTGATATTGGCAACCTGTATAATTATTACTTCTATAATAAGTACCTGTACAGGTATCTAATTGTTTTTGCCATGTATGAATCCATGTCCACCCTTGAGAACCATAAGCGCTATCACCGCTAGTAGCACCTACACAATCTCTACCTACGTTAAAACTCGCATCACCATAAATAGCTTGAAAATAAACATTTGCCGCACCACCGCCTGAAATGGCTGAATTATAATAATTTTCTGTCCACTCTATTCTTAATTGGTATCTTTTAGTGGCATCTAAAACATCAACTGAAGGAGGTAATGTTCCAGAGTGAAAGCACATTTTTTCACCTTGCCCATAATCAGTAATTACACCGGTTGCAACTGTTCTACCTATACCACTACCGCTAGGAGTAAAATATTCTAAAGCGCCCCCGCTTCCTACTCTAATTTCATCATTAGCCGAAGCGCTAGAAGCGTCTATGTCGGTAGTTATGTCTATTAAGCTAGTTGCTAAATTTCCGTTACCGTCAGTTATTACGGGTTCGTTAGCATTTAAGGTTATATCGGTTAAGTTTCCCACCGCGTCGGTTACTACCGGTTTATTGGCGCTAAAACTTAAAGGGTAAACGCTTGTAGTATCTAAATTTCCGTTAGTATCAGTAACCATAATTTTATCGGCGGTTAGGCTTGCGGTTGTTAATGCGCCTAAACCATCAGAAATAAGGGGTTTATTAGCCGTTAAAGTTGGCACGCCTGTAATTGTAGACCAAGTTAAGGCACTTCCCCCGCCTACGGTTAAGACTTGGTTAGAAGTTCCCGTCCCCACGCCTAATAAAGTAACATCAAAAGCGCCCGCCGTAACTTCGCCGGTTGCGCTAGTGTATAAAGGTAAATCAGGGGATAAGGTTACGGGGTAAGTAGTTGAATCTACTTCTATTTCCCCGCTAACATTGGTTCTTAGCATTTTATTGCCCGCTAGGGTAGAAGTTACCGCTAAAATTCCGTCCGTGTCCGGTAGTTGTATATTTCTATCGTTAGTTATTAAAGAAGCGTCAATAGTAGCCGTGAAAGCCGTTCCGCCCTTTACTCCTACGTTATCTTCAAAAACAGGGTTAGAACCCACCGCGCAAGTATTAGCAGATAAACACGGCGTATTAGAAGCGCTAGCCACATAAGCTAAAGCCAATATACTAAAAAATAATGCCATTTTTCCCGTGTCGAAAGGTATATAAAAACTATCTAATTTACTTAATATTTTTTTCATGTTATTGCCCCGCAAGTCGCCCAACCAATCGCCACCCCTACAGAAATAGCGCCTAATAACATGGCTAGACCTATATAAAATTCTTTTGTTACCATTAAAAACCTATCCTTTTTTATAAATATATATCATTTTTTAAGTTCTTTCTATCCATAAACTAGAAGAATAAATAGCAAATAGTACCAAGAAATACACCACTACGAACCACGCGTAAACTAGCCCTTGCGCTTGAAAAAGTATCAAAGGAATAGAAGAAGCAAATAAAGAAGCCGGTATATTTCTAAATACCCAATAAGAACCTATCGCAAATATAAAACCGAAAGCCGTAGCCCATAAGCTATACCACGCCAACGGCGGAAGTCGCAACCCCGACGCGCTAGTAGGGTAAAAATCAACATTTAAAAAACTTAATCCCAAAAAGTTACTATTTCCACCGGTTAAACTATTAGGGTTATTATCCCCCCACCAATTACCTATAATATTAGTTGTTGATTGATTGAAAACAGTAGACCCCGACGCGGTGGAAGATGTAATAATACTTGTTGTTACATTTATACCCGCTTGGCTTCTATCCATGTAATAAGCGCCGTTGTTAGTGTTTCCTTGACTAGATATATCATCAATAGTTCCCGCGTACATGGGCGGAACTTCGGAAGTTTGCGTAATATCATTAGGGTTGAATCCTAAAGTCATTATAGGCGTACAAAACGCGTTACAGAGTGCGCCAAATTGCGCCCAAAAATCTAATATTTCAACTTTCTTTAAATAATTTTCTTTAGCGGTTGTTATGGGTTCATTTACCCCTATATATAAATCTTGGGTATTAGGGGTATAAACGGCGGGGGATTGGCTTACTTGAACCCCATTAGCTATTAAATTTAGAGTGTTGCCGTCTAGCCAAAATTCTAAGGTTTCATTTCCACTAGGAACAAAATACGCGCTAGTTATTGAAGTCGTATTAACTAAACCTTTTATTCTTATAGTGTCGTAAGTTGTTGGCGAGTGTTCTATATATAATTTAACGCCCGTATACAGACTTTCATCGTATTTTTCAAAAATCATCATATCGTCAGTTTGCAAAGAATGGGGGGTTTGATAATTGAAATCAATTTTAAAATAAAAATTATCGTTGTTAAAATCGGAACTATCCAAAACCTGTATATAATCTTCTTTATCGAAAAAAAAGCCTTGATTTCTGTATATATTATTTGTTTGGTTTGCGCCTAATAAAACATTTAAGGAATTGTCGCCGTTTTTTAAATCTGGAATTACATACCATTGATTCGCCGATAAACTTGTTAAGTCTTGAAGTAATACTTTTTCTTCATTAGCTAAACTAGACACATAAGGATATATTTGCCACCCGAAAGGGTCTATGTAGTTAAATCCATTTATCCAAGAATTAATATCAACATTAGACAATAAAACCGGTTGCGCTTCTAGGTCTGCGCCCGTTGTATTAGTAATATTTATGTCAAATTTATAACAATAATCCGAAGGGCTTACGGCATAAATAGAACATGGTTTGTTATAAAACGAAAAAGAAAGGGCGAACAAAAAAATAAACAGCGCTAAAAAGCCTAAAGAGTATTTTTTTGGCGTGTCTTTTAGCTTAAAATTTTTGTTCGGGCTATATTTTTTTAAAAATTCCATTAGAACCACCCCCGCACTAAATTAGTTAATCCGCCTATACTTGACCCGACACCTTGAATAAATCTTGCAAATAGTTCCGCACTCTTGAAGCCTAACACTACTAAAGCCGGTATACCCATAATTACAATAATCCACCTTACAAGTCTAAACGCCAACGGCGCGCCTTTTTCTATCGTTCCGTCTATGTTTTCGTAACACTCGCCCGTACTTTCTATTCTTGGCGTTCCGCTTATTACGCTAGTACCGTTTTCGTAACCCATGTGAAAATCGTTAGATTCTTTACATTTAGACCACCACGAATAATTTAAGGTGCTTACAGAATAAATATATTTTGTCCAACCGAATAAATTACCGGTCGCGTCTGTAATAAAACTAAAACCCCCTTGAATGGCGTTATTGTTGGCGTCGGCTTCGTCTGAACTAGCTATTTGAACGTCTAAAACCGTGTTTAATAGGGCGTCGTCGCCACTAGGGCTAGAAGAATAGGTTTCCCCCGCTACCGTGCCTAAAATTCCTATCATCAAATAAGGCATTACTAAAGAACCGATTAATTTGTAATTCACTAGCTTGCCCCCGCTTTCCGAATCCAAAACCAAGAACCGATTACTATAAATATAGATAAAAAGGTAAATACAAAGGCAACACTTAAGCCACCCACGAAAATACTAGGCAACATAGTAACCGCAAACATAATTAAAGCCATCGTACCATTTTTTGTGGTTGCCATAGTTACTATAGCCACAACTATAGCCAAAACTAAAAATATTAATCCGCCGGTAATTGCGCCATTGTCAAAACCTAAATATTGCCCGCTTACCATGTCTAAATTAGCCTGTACTTTACTACTGTTAAGTTCTTGGTCTATTGAAGCCTGTAAGGGTACGTTATAGCCTACGGGGTCAAAATTTTGATTAGGTCTATTAACCCCTAATTGAAAAACCGTTTCATTGTTACCGTTTCGCGCTATTGTTACAATTCCGCTTAACGCTTCTTCTAAATAAACCTGACCCGACGGGGTTACCTTACCGTTAGCGCTGACTAAAGTATGTAGCGGTAAACCTATTTCGGTTTCTAGGTCGTATAAAATTCCCGTATCGCTAGAAACTTGATTAGCTAGGCTTATAGTGCCGTTAGCTTCATTTTGAACATTTACACAATTATAGTTATTACTATTAGGGTAAGGAACAAAGTACGAATCGCTTAAAACTAAACATACCTTAGACGGCAATAAACTACTATTAAAGCCGAAATCTGTACTAGCGGGCGCGTCGGCGTAAATCCCTAGTAATCCGTTCCCTATTCTTGGAATTTTGGGCTGTACTACGTGCATAACATCGTTTTTATCGTAAAATATTGCCGAAATAAGCCCGTCTTTAAGGGAATATGGATAATCAGGGTTTGGAATTGAAGAATCACAACCCGTAGAATTTTCTAAAAATTCCGGTTTGCACCACTCGCTTAATGGCGAAGTGCCTATAGGTAATTCATACCTAACTAAAACTAAATAATCTTTTGATGTTGAAGAAGCTAAATTATCATACCCGTAGGCTTCATAAATTCTCAATGGTGGAAGTGAAGGCTGTGGAATAGGTGTTGGCGTGGGTGTTGGCGTGGGTTGTTGCGCTTCTAAGGGCGAAACCCCACTAAGAAAAAGGAAAAAAACCCCTACTAAATATAGGGGTAAAATTTTTATTAAATTTTTTTTTATATATATCAATTTTGAACTATCCTTAACGCCCTTATTACGCCCCATAAAAAAAACGTTCCGCTTAAAAAATAAATAATCCACAAAAATAGCGGTATTGTATTAGTGCCGGCGTCCGATTGAATAGACCCCGCCATAATTAAACAACTTATGCCCGCAAGTATTAAAAAGGGGAATGACATTAATTATTTATCCTTTAAACTTATAGCTTCTTTTATATGCTTTATCGGCTTGGCGCATTTCTCTAGCTTCTTTTTTAAATTTAGTAACCGCTTTTTTATATTGCGGGCTTCCTTTTTTATCTCTTAGCTTTCTTAATTCGCTAGCAGATTTTTTAAAATCGCTTATTTCTTTATCTCTTTTTCTTTTAAATTCTATTGGCATTTTTATCTCCTAAACTTTTTAGTTTTTGATTTATATTTTTTAATTAGTCTTTTTTCTCTATTTTTCAAAAATAATTCATCTTCTTCTTTAGTGTAATCACTAGATTCTATGGTCGTTTTACCCGTAAACGGGTCTATATCTAAGGTTCTTACTTTGATTTCTTTTAGCCTTTCCGGATTCCACTTTATTTTTAGTTTTTCTTTTTTCTTGGGCATTTTTATCTCCTAAACCCCTTATACCATTTTCTAGGGTTGTTTTGGTCAAACTCTCTTTTAGCTTGCCTTGTTTTAACTTGTTCGCGCTTAAATCTAAAATCTTCCGCGCGCTTGTCTTTATCTCTTTGCGCTTGGTTTGCTATTTCATCTTCGTAGAACTTTGCTTTTTCGGCTTCAAACTCTGTTTTAGCGCGTTGTTGAGTTTTTATTCTATCCGCGTCCATTTTAATTTTTTCTTGTTTCCAAGTCTGCGATTCACTCCGTCTTTCGGCGCGGTCTTGGTCGCGTTTCATTTTTTCCGCCCATTTGTCGCGTTCTTTTTCTTGTTTATCTCTAGCCCTATCGTATCTTTTATCTTGGCTAAAATAATCTTTATTTTCTCTAGCAAAGCTAAAAATATCTTTCCCCGTAGCAAAAGCGGATTTTCCTACATTCTTAGCCCCACGCCCGAAAGCGCTAGCGCCTTTAATTGTAGTTTCGCCCGCCCACTTAGAACCGGATTTTACTTTTTCCCAATCTTCGGGGTAAAAAGCGGGGTTATTGGGTATATCCCACGCGCCCGCCGTGTTTTTTCGCCTTTCGCTTTTAGCTTTTGGCTTATACTTAAATTTCATAGAAACAATATCGTTAATGTCAGCCGTCTTAATATAATTAATTCCTTCTTTGGTTGCATTATTAAACGCCCTAGACCTTGCCCGTTTCTCTGCGCCATATAAACCCTTTAAGGCGTCTTTTTTTTCAATATTTCGCGCTTCTTGGTAGTAATCTAGCGCGTCTATACGTTCGGGGTCGGTTACCCCTTTAAAAATAGAACTTTCAGCGCTTCGCTTAGTTCCCTTTTTTGACTTTTTCTTTTTTTTAGGTTTATTAGCTTTTTGAAATTCCTTAAACCTAAGATATTCTTCAAACTCACTAGGCAATTTAACCCCCTTTCGTAATTATTGTTTTTTTTGTTTAGGGCGAACAA
>VTLG01002632.1_pt1 | contig 22830 bp, 27 predicted proteins | sample 4694571 | NCBI WGS metagenome assembly VTLG01 (sample SAMN12604809, study PRJNA352737) | marine metagenome | biome: ENVO:00000447; feature: ENVO:00000209|ENVO:00000569|ENVO:01000036; material: ENVO:00002151; isolation source: viral sequences binned using virsorter ...
GGCTTTGCGTGTATGCGTGCAGTGTCGATAGGGGGGGGAGTCAGACGGCTACAAATGGCGTAGGTACGCCATTCTAGGCGGTGTCTACAAAAACAAGGACGATATGACAGTCAGAAAACCACAAGCACTGAAAAAATTGCAAGGCACAGCTCAACCTTGTCGCATGGTCGATGGCGTTGCTGCCACTGAAGGAGTTCCAAATATGCCTGATGGCTTGAGCGACAAGGCGGTCGAGGTGTGGAATGACTTGGCACCAGAGCTGATAAAGCTGGGACTGCTAGGTGAAATCGACGCTTCAACATTTGGTGCTTACTGCCAAAGCTATGCCGACTGGTTGGAGATGACCAAATATCTGAATGAGTTGGGAGTGGCCAACTGGTACTGGACCACAGAGAACGGCTACAGACAGGTGATCCCAGAAGTGTCGGAACGCAACAAGGCTTTTACTCAGATGCAAAAGCTAGGACCAAAGTTTGGACTGGACCCATCGAGTCGCAGTGGTATCGACACAGGCAAAGCAACAGACTCCAATGATCCAGTCGAAGCGTTTTTATTTAAGGAAAAGAAACTTGCTTGAGGCTCATGGATTACAGGATGCAATCGTCGGATCCTGTTTTGACAATGCGACTCAAGAGCTGAGACTGGTTTATGATTTGAAAAAATGCGTGGAAATTATATCGGACAGAGAAGGCATCAGCAAAGAAGTGGCAGCAGAGTGGCTGACCTATAATACAATCACTTGTCTGGGCGGTCAGGATCAACCGATTTTTCTGGAGACTTACAAAGTCTGATGGTATCCGATCTCGAAGTTATTGAGGAGCTGTTGCAGACAGATCGGACTCTGGGCAAGCATGAGATCGCTACCAGGAAAAGAATCTTGCATGCTCACAGAGAATGGCCAGAGAAAGGATACTGGTTTGATCTTACAGCTGGAGAGCGAGTGATCGCATTTGTGGAAAACTTCTGCAAGCATTTCAAAGGTGAGTGGGCTGGAACTGCGATGACGTTGGAGCCGTGGCAGAAGGTCATCATCTTGGAAGCCTTTGGATGGATGCGTCCGGACGGATTCAGATTGCACCGAACCCTTTGGATGGAGCTGGCGAGAAAGAATGGAAAGTCTCAATTGGCTGCAGCGTTGGGTGTGTATCTGTTGGTGGCAGACGGAGAGCCAGGTGCAGAGATATACAGCTCTGCCACCAAGAGAGACCAAGCCAGAATTGTCTTTGACTGTGCAACGCAGATCGTCAATCAATCGAAAGAACTCCAGCAGTACGTTAAATCCCAGAGGGCGAATCTCAGTGTCCTAAGAACTGCATCGAAGTTTGAGCCTCTCAGCTCTGAAGGGGATACACTAGACGGATTGTCACCCCATGGAAACATCGTCGATGAACTGCATTCGCACTCGTCCAGAAAAGTGTGGGACACTCTGGTCACTGCTCAAGGGGCGAGACGGCAACCGATGAACATACTCATCACGACTGCTGGGATTTTTGATCAAGAACAGATCGGCTTCCAGTTGCACGATCACGCAGTGGCGATTCTGGATGGATTAGTTGAGGACGATTCTTGGTGCGTGTGGATCTCTGCAGCAGATCAGGACGATGATCCTTACGATGAAAAGACATGGGAAAAAGCGAACCCTAATATTGGTGTCTCGATATATCCATCGTTCATTCAGCAGAGAGCGAGCGAGGCACTGAGCCAGCCCAGCTCTATGAATGCTTTTCAAAGATTGCACCTCAATCAATGGACTCAACAGACACAGCGATGGCTATCGATGGACGATTGGGACCAGTGCAATCACGAACTGGATTTGGAAACTTTGATCGGTCAGGATTGTTACATGGGATTGGATTTATCCAGCAAACTCGATTTGACAGCTCTGGCACTTTTGTTTCCACCGACAGACGATGAACTGTATAGACTGCTGGTGCGATGTTATATTCCAAAAGATTCTATGTTGGAACGAGAGCGAACCGACCGCATCCCATATTCACTCTGGGAAAAAAACGGCTGGATCATTCCCACTGAAGGCGATGTCATTGACTATGATTTCATTTTATCGGACATAGCAAAATTGAGCGACGATTATAATGTGCAGGAAGTGGCTTACGATCCGTGGGCTGCACAGCAGACAGCGATCAAAATCAGAGATGATATCGGATTAAATGTCGTGCCTATGCGTCAGGGTTTTATGTCACTGAGCGAACCGACCAAAGAGTTCGAGAGGTTGGTGGTCTCAGGGAAGCTGGCTCATGGTGGGAACTCTGCGATGGCGTGGATGGCAAACAACGTCACTGTCCGCCACGACCCTGCTGGGAATATCAAGCCTGACAAAGGCAAGTCACAACGCCACAAGATTGACGGCATCGTGGCGAGCATCATGGCAATTGGCCGTGCCTCACTCAGAGAACACGGAGCATCTATTTATGAAGATGAAGGAATAATGGTACTATGAAACCAGACTTGAGAGACGTTCACATTTATGGTGGTATGATATTGATCGCAGTCGGTGTCCTGGCTTATGTCGGATGGCCAGGGTCGTTGATCGCATTGGGTGTGATGTCCATGTACTTAGGAACTTATCGAATGGGGAGACTGTAAACGATGGGCATTTTTTCGATACTAGAGGAGCGTGGATCGCCAGGACCAGCTGATGATTTTTGGTATGAGCCAGTCTCACGCTTCACCGACACGACGGATGTGACACCGACGACTGCGATCAGTCAGACTCCAGTCTGGGCAGCAGTCAATCTCATCAGCGGAACTCTTGGCTCACTGCCACTGATTCTTTACAAAGAGATTCCCAATGGTGGCAAGGAACGAGATCGGTCGAGCAATCTATATGACAAACTCCGCTGGCAACCCAACAGCTTTCAAACTGCCGTTGAGTTTGTGGAAATGGGTCAGGGGCATTTGTGCTTGCGGGGCAACTTCTTTGCTCGCCTGGAAACGAATCGAGTCGGAGAGCTGACGAGCATAGTTCCTTTGCACCCAGATCGAATCAAACTCAAGCTGGTGAATGGCGGTGTGGTTGAGTACCACTATGAAGAAAAAATCGGTCAGCCCAGAGTGTTCTCCAGTGAGGAGATTTTGCACGTCAAAGGGTTATCGAGTGACGGCATGATTGGGTACTCACCGATCACTGTCGGAGCTGGAGCGATAGCACTCTCGAATGCAGCAGAAAAATACGGCTCCAGATTTTTTCACAACTCTGCCATGCCGTCTGGAATTTTAAGCCATCCAGGGAAGCTGAAGCCAGAGGCAAGGTCCAACATCAAGCAAAGCTGGAACTCTGCTCATGGTGGTGGTAAACAGCACTCAGTGGCATTGCTAGAGGAAGGGTTATCGTGGACAGCTCTGTCGGTTTCTCCGGACGAGGCTCAGTTCATTGAGACCAGAAAATATCAGGCAGAGGAAATTGCGAGATTGTTCAACGTGCCGCCTCACCTTTTGATGCTTTTGGACCGCAGCACCTTCTCAAATGTGACAGAACAAAACCGATCTTTCGCCACCAACTGCATCAGGCCGTGGGCGATTCGTTGGGAACAAGCAATCAGAAAAAGCATCCTGGAACGCTTCACTCCAGATGGAACATTTGTGGAGTTTGAGATGAACGAACTGCTCAGACCAGACACAATAGCACGAGCACAGGCGAACCAGATCCTGCTGCAGAATGGAGCATTGAGCATCGACGAATGGAGAACGAAAGAGAATCTGAATCCACTCGACGATCCTGCTGGCTCTGTTCACTGGATGCCACTCAATATCGCACCAGTGTCGGTCGCTGAAAATCAAACAGATGACGAGGCTCGCAATGATCTGCGACAGCAACTGCGTACTCTACAAATAGAAACTCGAAAGGACGCAACGCTTCCAGAACTCCGAAGCCTAGCAAACAGGAAAAAGATTGCCGACCAAACTTTGCCGATGATCCGTGATGCCAGTCAAAGGCTACTGCAAAGAGAAGTCAAAGCCGTCAGGCGTATGATGAAAAAGCATCTGTCTGGAATACCAGATGGCAGAGAGCTGAGAGGAACCGACTCGCTGTTCGCTGAACTCGATGAGTTCTATCACGGAGAGTTCACCGATACGATCATCAGCATGATGCTCCCAGTTGTCAGAAGCTATGCACAGGCGATCTATACACAGGCAGCAATGGAAGTTGGATACCCATCTGACTTCACTCCAGAGCTGGAAGAATTTGTCAGAGGCTATCTGGATGTCATGGCGAACAAGCACGCAAAGAACTCACGCCAGCAACTACAGTCGATAATCAGCAACACCGATTTCGTCGAACTCATCAACGCTCTGGATGTCAGGCTTGATGAGTGGCTGGCGAACAGAGCTGAGAAAATAGCTCGAAAGGAAACCACCGAAGGCAACGGAGCCTTCTCTAAATATGCTTACGTTGCTGCTGGCGTGATGTCACTGCGTTGGGTCACGACTGGAACTGAGACCTGTCCATTCTGCAAAAAGCTGTCTGGCAAGGTAGTCAGTTCGACCGAGCGTTTTGTCGAGGCTGGAGCAACAGTTGAAAGCGAAGCTGGAGACTTAGTACCTAGAAGCAACATCGGACACCCACCATTACACAGTGGGTGCGATTGTTTCATCTCACCATCTATAGGATAGACCAATGAAATCAGCAACATATGAGAGACGAGATTACAACGTCGAAAAGATAGAACTCCGTGACACTGATGAAGGTCAGGTTATCAGTGGCATGGCACTGCCATTCAATCGTGACAGTCAGGATCTTGGTGGGTTCGTTGAACGCATCGATCCAGGTGCTGTAGACAGAACACTGGAGAACTCTGATGTGGTCATGTTATGGCAACACGATTCCACAGAACCGATCACCAGAGAGTCCACCGGACTCAAGCTAGAGGTCAGAGATGTCGGTGTGTATTTTGAAGCACAAGCATCTGACTTTACAGAGCGTCAGTTGGATCTGTTGCAACGTGGCGTGGTCAAGCAGATGTCATTCGGGTTCCTGACAGTCAGAGATGACTGGCAACAGGAGAGCGATCCCATTGTCCGCACATTGCTGGACATCGACCTGAGAGAGATTTCACCAGTAACGTGGCCAGCGTATAATCAAACCAGCGTGGCTGTAAGGTCCGCTGAGAGCGTTGGGATCACTCTGGTGACTGATGACACCGATGCGAGTGACGAAGTGCCACAGGCGAAGCCTGACAACACCATGCAAGAAACGAAGTTGAAACTGTTAACAGTTGAGATGGATGACTAACCCAATCAGCAAAGCAACATCGTTGCCAGCGATCTCTGTCGGATTTGCTATATCTATTCTGGTCGGTGCATGGATGGCTGGCAGTCGGTTCGAGGGGATGGCCAGAGCCGACTCACAAGCGATGGTGGAGTTGGATGACATAAGGGATAGGCAACGCAAGTACATCGGTCAGCAAGGCTCTTTGACGCTTCAGATCGCAGACCTCATTGAACGTATCACCCAACTGGAAAAAGAGATGGCCGTACTCAAGGCCACCAAATAAAAAAACCCTGGGGGAGAGAATCAGATCCCCCAGGGCAACCAGTCCTTTGGCTGGTTTTGGTTAGTAATTATTTTTGCTTTGCCATTTGAACAAACTGTCCCACATTTTGTCGGCCTCTGCGTATCCTGCTTTGTAGGCTTTGCTATTGGTTCTGCCATAACCCTTGGCGTAACAATCGGAGAGAATGTCAATCGCACGACCTCGTGGCACTTTGCCGTGGTATAGATCGACGATAATTCGCTCGACCCAATTTCTCCCTGGAAAATGGCCACCATCTTTGTCGTATCCCAACAACAACTCTCTTTCACCTGTCGTTTCATTCCATTTCCAAGGGCCAAGTCTTTTGATGAAAAGTTTTAGATACCGACGGACATAGGTCGCAGTGTGCTTCCTTTCTGACGCAACACGTTCATATACCGCTTCCCACTTTTTGTTCTCTGCCTGTCTCTTGGCTTCCTTCTCTGCTTCGGCTTTTCTTACTGCTTCCATTTCCTCTGGAGTTCTGGGCAACTTCCTTCCAAATTCAACAGTCTCCAAGGAGTCAGATTCCCACCTGATGGCTTTCGCATCACCGACCAATTCAACAGCTTTGGTGTAGGCTTCATCTTTGTCGGTGGAAAGATTTTGGATGAACCCTCTGGAGTAGTACGACAACGAATAGTTGCCGTATCTGTCGGCCTCATAAATAGGTTCAAAATGAAAGAGCGTGAAAAAATTATTTTTCGGACCTGTGCGAATCTGGTAGAAATCGGGTACTGATTCAAAGCGTGCCATTTTAATTTACCTCACTAGCGTTGAAGTGTGCTGATTGTTCAGCGATGAATCTTTGACCATTGTCGGACATCACCCATCTGCGATGGTTGTCTAGTCCACCAGAATGTCCGATGACAACATCTCTGCGTCTCATGGCGATAACCTCTGGCGAGATGCCACTCTGGAACTCTGTGTCGTGAACAGGATCACTGGCGATCTCTTGGATCTCTGTGAGAGTACATCTGCGAAGTGTCATCAAAGCGAATACCAGATTATAGGTATTCCACTTGTCGAAGTTTCTGAAGGAGTTCTCGATGGTGACTCTGGTTGCTGTGGTCATTATACGAACACCACCAATCCGTCACGATGACGGAGACCTGTGGTTTCAACTTCTTTGTACTCGCTCCCATCGCCTTGACCTACTGGCACTTGGCGATAGCACTTCTTACAACATAGGACTTCTGCTTCTAGTCCTGTTGCGAAGTACTCAGAGTAAACACCACAGCAATCTGTGGTGCGTTGGCCGAGGTCATCGTAGCGAGCTTTCATCTAAATCTCCTAAAAAAGGGAAAAAGGAAAAACATAATTGATTTATCGTTGACTGATTATATAGACGAAACGTCTACTATACAAGAGGTCAAATAAATCCAAGCAAAAAATCTATTGAGCAAACGCTGACAGGGTTTTACATTTGTAAGGAATCTGAGATGGGTCCGTCGGGACTTAACCACGCAGATTCTGCGGTTCGAGATGTGACGCATGCACGAGCATCATCGAGCTAATCCTATATCATTTCATTTTATCACTAGGAACAATTCTATGGATATGCGATCCAGAGCAAAGGAGCTAAAGGCATCATGTCAGACCGCCATCTCCAATGCTGAGAACGAGGGACGCACGATGACTGAAGAGGAACAGCAACAGTATGATGCTGACTTCTCAGAACTCGAAAGCGTACTCTCACAGATTAAGCGAGCCGATAGGCTTGCAGAGATCGCTGGAGATTTGTCCGAACCAGCGACCACTCCTGTTGGGCCTGAGGCGTCACTCGCTCCAGACCAGACCAGAGACGACCATGTTGAAGTACGCATGGGCAAGGACAGACAGAACGAGCGTGGCTTTGAAAACATCGGTGAACAGCTCCAAGCTATCGCCCACGCAAGCCACCCCGAATGTCGTTTTGAAAATGTAGACAAGCGTCTTCACTTTCTACAAGAAAGAGGTGGAAATCCTGAGAACGAAAAACGTGCCAGCGGTGCAAGCGAAGCAGTCGCATCTGATGGCGGGTATCTCGTGCAGAAGGACTTCAACGATACCATCTTGGAAAAGGTGTATCAGACTGGCCAGGTAGCTTCCAGAGTTACCAGACAAGCAATCGGACCAACAGCCAACGGCCTTACCTACAACATGGTGGACGAGACCTCCAGGGCGAATGGTTCAAGATTCGGTGGGCTAAGAGCCTACTGGACCGCAGAGGCTGCAGCAATGACTGCGAGCAACCCAACATTCGCACAGCAGACGTTGACGTTGAACAAGCTGGCTTGTCTGTTTTATGCAACCGAAGAACTGTTGAGCGACCAAGTGTCACTCGCTGGTCTCGTTGAGAGAGCAGTACCGCAAGAGATCGCCTTCAAGGTTGAAGATGCGATCATGGAAGGGACAGGGTCAGGACAGCCATTAGGCATCCTAAATGCTTCAGCCACAGTTAGTCAAAGTAAGGAATCGGGCCAGACGGCAACTACCATTAACGCTACTAATATTGAAAAAATGTGGAGCAGAATGTGGGCACCATCAAGAGGCACAATGGTCTGGCTAATTAACCAAGACTGTGAGCCTCAGCTCACTGCCATGACGAGTGGCGATCATCCGATCTATATGCCACCACTAGGTTTGTCCGATACTCCGTTTAGCAGACTGTACAATCGTCCAGTCATCGCTACAGAGTATAACGCAACACTGGGAACAGTCGGAGACATCATGGCTGTTGATCTTTCCCAATATATGCTCATCGACAAGGGAGCTGTCAGAGGAGATTCTTCCACCGCAGTTCGTTTCATCTACGGAGAATCTGCCTTCCGCTGGATGTACAGAGTAGACGGCCAGCCCATGTGGAACTCAGCATTAACTCCGTTCAAGGGTAGCAATACCCAAAGTCCCTTCGTAACCCTAGCCACAAGGAGCTAAATATGTCGGCAGCCAATGGTTTTAGTATTGGAGAAGGCCAAGGCAAATTTATCCTTGGCGTAGCCCCTGTGGATATTGACGCTGGTGCTCAGACATCTGATGCCTGGGACATGAGTGGATACACCCACGCCAGTATCATCATTTCACTGGGGGTCACTGGAGCAGCTAGCACTGTGACAGTGAAAGAAAATCAGGACGCTTCGGGAACAGGTGCCACCGCCATCGGCTTCAGCTACTACGCTGAAGAAACGGCTGGTGGAGATACCACTGGAGCAAGGACTACAGTGTCCGCATCGGGATTCGCTACATCGACCAATGATGGCGTGTACTACGTTATCGAAATCGATGCTTCCGAATTAAGCGATGGATACAACTGGATCACAGTTCATATGTCCGATCCAGGTGCAGCCACCTTTGCTTCCGTAGGAGCAGTATTAAGTGGAGCAAGGTATGCCGAAGTCGAAGCCTTAACAGCGGAATCCTAATCGAGAGTTAGTAGTTCGCATTGAGGTTGTGGGTGGGGAGTTGCAAAGCTCCTCACCCACAAATGGTTTCTTATAAATGGGAAAGACTTATGAGCATTATGATTAAGAGATTAGATGGTCCGACTGCTGGCCAAGTGTATCTGGAGCGAGATGACATCGCTGAAAACCTGATCATGGTCGGCAGTGCAGTCAGAGCCACATTTGATGACACGCAAAGAGCTGTGCCATCTGCTGTTGAAACGCCAGAGAGTTCGAGTGCTTTGTCAGATATGAAAGTCAAAACGCTGAAGAACATGGCAGAAGCACGAGGCGTGGAAGTCAAAGGCACTGGAGTCGGTGGCAGAGTCACAAGGACAGACCTAGAAAAAGCACTGAGCTGATCCATGCACAGACAGACACCTTGGAACAGGGTGGTCACAACGACTGCTCCGTCCACTCGACCTGTGAGCCTGGATAGAGTCAAACGCAGTCTGGGTCTGGATAACGTCCGAGACTTTGATACCACACTGATGGAGCTGATAGCTGCAGCAACACAGGCTGTGCAGAATGATCTGGGCAGATGCTTGGTCGAGACGAGCTACACACTGTATCTGAACAAGTGGCCAGGTCGGGAGATCCAGTTGCCATATCCACCACTGATGTCTGTAACCCATGTGAAATACTATGGAGACGCAACAGAGACATTGGATACGCTTTCCACTGCCGACTACACTGTCAGCACAGCTGGAGACCCTGGAGTCATTTGGCTGAATGAAGACAAGGACTGGCCAGACCTAATGGACAGACCACAAGCCATCGAGATCCAATTTAAGGCTGGCTATGGAACAGACACAGATGATGTTCCAGCAGCGATACAGCAAGCCGTCGTGATGACAGCGAGTTACTTCTTTGACCAGCCATTACCAGTTATCACAGGAACGATTGCGACAGAGTTACCTCTGGGAGTTTCACGGCTCATCGACTCTGAACGATTCCAAAGGTATTAGAGCATGGCTAGGAAAAGCAGACTGCGTACCAAGCTGATGTTCCAGTATGACTCTCGCACTAAGGACACCGACGGATATGAAACTCCGACGTGGGTCGATAAGGGCGAAAGGTTCTGCCAGGTCGAGCCTTTACAAGGTCGAGAATATTTTGATGCCCATGCTGTGCTGGGACAACAGGGACTGCGGATACGCACTCACTATGATGAGATTATCGCAGACGTGGAGCCTGATCGCTGGCGAATGAAAAACGGCACCACGATTTATTCCATCCAAAGCATGATAAATGTAGACATGGAAAATCGTGAGCTGGAGTTTGTCTGCACAACAGGCACTGGAGTTCTGGACTGATGGCCAGCCCAGCAATCAGTATTAAGATCGATGGCGATAAAGAGCTGATGGCAGAGTTCAATCGCATGAGCAAAGGAGTCGGCAAAAAGTCTCTGACCTATGCGACGATCCAAGGTGCGAATGTCATCAAACGAGAGGCAAGTTTGAGAGCACCTCGTGGACGCACTGGCAATTTGAAACGAGGCATCGTTGCCAAGGTGTTGAAAACGAGAGATCAGTTGGTGAGAGTCGCTGTCAGTTGGACAGTATCTAGAGGTGACAAGTCTCCTTTCTATGGTTTGTTTATTGAGAAAGGAACCAAGCAAAGAGAGCAGAAGCGGAACAAGGAGTTCACGAGAGGTATCAAAGGCAGGAAAACTTTAGCCAGTTATGTACCCAGAAATACTGGCAAGGTACGCAGGGACGCATTTTTGATACCAGCCTATGATGCAAAACGCAGACAGGCTGACAATGTCATCAAAAAAGAGCTGTGGAGAATAATAAAAAAAGTGGCGAAGCGAGGTATGTTGCGTGGCTAATCAAATCGAAGACGTGATCTATAGTCGCATACAAGCGACCAGTGCTTTGACGGATCTGGTATCGACAAGGGTATATCCCATTCGACGCCCAGCAGACGCTACGTTACCTTTGATAGTATACGAGCGAATGAGTGAGTATTGTCCACCAGCGATGAAGGAAGACCCAGGCAACGTGATTGCAAGGTATCGTTTTTCATGTCAGGCAGATACTCCGGAGAACGCAAGGAATGTGGCTGCAAAACTGAAAGCGTGTATCGGTTACTATATGGATAGCACAACGACACCAGTGGTCGATGGATGCTTGCCAGAGTCCAGCTCAGAGGAGTTCGAGTTGGGTGCGGATTTGTTTACAGTCGAGAAGGATTTTCAAATAGCTTACAGGGAATAAATTATGGCAACGTATGTACAAACAAACATCGGACTCTATTGGGGTTCCTATTCGCTGGCCTCGACATTTAATGCCGTCGGTTTGAACATCTCCAACAACGTGCAGGACGATACTGTTTATGGAGACACTTTTGTCTCGAATGCCAGTGGCCTGTCGTCTGTGTCTCTTGAAGGGGAAGGCTACTGGGACAGCACGAATGATGGCATTCTGCAAACCAGTACGGCCATCAGTGCAGCAGAGGCTTTGGTCACTGTTACACCAGTAGATCAGGCGGCAGGTTCTCCAGCTCTGTTCACCAAATTGAAGACATCAGAATATAATCCAATCAGCACAGGCACTGTCGGTGAGATGATGGGATTCAGAGTGACAGGCGAGGGGCAAGGCGAGAAGGTGATCCACGGCCAAATCATGGTGACTCCAGGCACGACTCGCACGAGTAGTGGAACAAGTGCTGTGAACAATCTGGGAGCTGTCAGTGCAACGCAATCTGTGTACTCTGCTTTGCACGTTATAACTGTGGGTGGATCATCACCAACGCTGGACGTGGTGGTGAAGTCGGACAACGGCTCTGGCTTCTCATCTCCGACAAGCCAACTGACGCACACCCAAGCGACAGCGATCACCTCTGAATTGAAGAGCAAGGCAGGGGCGATCACTGACGATTATTGGCGAGTAGATTTCACGATTGGTGGAAGCTCGCCCCAGTTCGATTTTATCTGTAGTATCGGGATCATTTAATCATTTTAAGAGGATAGAGAGATGGCTACACAAGTTTTATACGACGCATCGTTGACTGTCGAAAATGCTGCTGGGACTGCGAGAGACCTTTCAGCCAGAGTGCGTAGTGTCACGATTGACCAATCAATGGCCATGCAAGATGACACGGCAATGGGTGACACCTTCACCAGTTCGGCTGTCGGTCTGATGTCCTGGTCTGTGACTGTTGAGTTCGTGCAGGATTACATCGCTGATGCAAACAACGCAGTCGATGCAACGATGTCTGGTTTGACAGCGATAGGCAAAACCACAGAGCTGGTCATCAAACCAACGAGTGGCTCTGTATCTGCGACCAACCCAAGCTGGACTGGCACCGCAGTTCTTGAATCGTACAATCCAGTGTCTGGTACTGTCGGTGACGAAGCTATGGCCACCGCTACGTTCAGCAGTGCAGGAGCATTGGTGAGAGCAACATCGTAACAAAGTAAGCAAAGACCTTTCCCTTCAATAAGAGGTGCAAAATGAAACGCTTGTCAAAAGATGACATTCTAGGTGTGGAAGATTTATCGACTGAAGATGTGGAAGTTCCAGAGTGGGGCGGCATGGTCACTCTGCGAGAGCTGAAAGGCTCGGAGCGTGACACGTTTGAGGAAAACAGTCTGGACAAAAACAGGAACGTCACGATGGCAAATATGAGAGCGAGGTTGGTTGCTCTCAGTGCAGTCGATGAAGATGGCAAACGTATGTTCTCAGAGAAAGATGCAGTGAAGCTGGGAAGCAAAAGTGCGAGTGCCTTAAACCGATTGTTTGGAGTAGCGTGTCGGCTATCTGGAATCACTGATGATGACGTGAAGGATCTTGAAAAAAACTAAGAAGCTCTCCGTCGAGGAGAGCATGGTTCGAGTTGGCTGAGATGCTTGGAATACCAGTCGGAGAATTACAGCAGAGAATGACATCCAGAGAGTTCTCTGAGTGGCTGGCTCTTTGTCAAATAAGGAACGAGGAAATGAAGCAAGCTGAAATGGTGGCACGAGTAGAATCGAGGATGCGTTAAATGGCTAATCTTTCCAAGTTGCACGTCGAGGTCACTGCGAGTACAGGATCATTCGCTCGTGCAATGGACAAGAACGAAAAGCGTGTGAAGACATTCAAAGGGAGCGTTGCCAAAGCTGGTACTGCGTTGACTGGAATGGCTACGGCTGCAGCTGGGGCGGTGGTAGCAGTGGGTGGTCTGGCGTTTATTGGAAAGAAGGCATTTGATCTTGGAGCGACAATGGAAGAAACAGGCTCCAAGTTCAGAACTGTCTTCGGACCAGAAGCCAGTGCAGAGGTGCAAGATTTTCTAGACGGCTTTGCCAATAAAGCTGGGCTGACAGTGACTGAAGCACAGGGACTCGTCGCAACGACTGGAGCAATAGCACAAGGCATGGGATTCGCTCAAGGCGAGAGTGGCAAATTTGCAACTGAAGTAACTAAGCTGTCTGCCGATTTGAGTTCGTTCAATAATCTGCCCACTGAGGAAGTGTTGATGGCAGTTAATTCAGCACTGACAGGTGAAAGGGAGCAGCTGAAACGACTGGGCATTGTCATCAAGGAAACCGAAGTGCAACAGCTGGCTCTAGCCATGAGTGGAAAGCTGGTCGCAAAATCTCTCACGCAACAGGAAAAAGCGACGGCAACGCTTCAGCTTATAACGTCACGAGCAGGAGTTGCGGTTGGTGACTTGGAGCGAACTCAGAACTCATCAGCCAACGTAGCCAGGCGACTTGATGCAATGTTCAGAGAACTGAAAGAAACGATAGCTGTTTCATTGATGCCAACCTTCAAAAAGGTGCTTGAGTCGCTCGACGAGATGTCGGGAAGTTTTGAAGAATTAAAAGAAAACATTCTTGGTTCTTCTAAAATGTTTGCAAACTGGGCAGCAGTCATCGGCCATCTTTTTGTAATGATTAAAGATTTTATGGTTGCACCGATGAAAATGCTTTTCAATTTTTTACAAATGTTCAAGAACCTTTTTGATTTTATGAAAGGCTTTGCACTCGATGACGATTTACTCAGAAGCACAGCTCTGGAAAGTATGAGTGCAAATTTTGAAGATGCCATGACAGCCTTCAACAAGCCAGCACTCTCCACGATAGAATTGTTTCAGTCTTTGGGTGTCGCATTGGGACTGGTCGAAAGTGAAGCAGAGGAGCTGGCGAATGCATTAGGTAATGGTGGACAGAAGATGGACAATGATTTCACTCCAGCTGTGAAAGATTTGGGTGACAAAATTAAAACTCTGGACGAGCAACTTAGGGAGACCGCAAAAACATTCACGACAAATTTCATTGATCGCATCACGCTCTCGTTGAACAATTCCAAGAATGCGTTTGAAGGGTTTTTCGTATATATCCGTCAAGAGCTGACAAAAGTGATGGTGCAGTGGTTAGCGTTCCAGGCACTGACTGGGATGTTCCCTGATTCAGAATTTATCGCTGGCATCACTGGCAAGCCAACTCCAGCCACACTGAGTAAATCTGGAGCGACAAATCCCAGCGGCACATCAATCATGAATCCATTAGGGTCAATAGCGATTACACCATCAGCTATTGGTGGCGGTGGCAGAGGTGGCATGACTGTGAATCAGAACATCAGCTTTTCTGTGCAAGCGATTGATGGCCAGGATGCGTCACGCTTCCTAACCGATAACAAACAGACCATCGCAAAAGTAATCAGTGAAGCGACTAGAGACTCGACAGGTTTCAGACACCAACTATTATCAGGGACAACATAACCGATGGCTGCATTTCCACGCACAGTAAAACCAGCGACAGTAACGTATCCACAGAACATTGGTAGCCTTATCAGCATCGGTCAGAGTGGTGCAGTTCAGACTAGAAGTCAGAACGCTCAAGGATTGATCTGGCAAGAAACGTGGCCAGCTCTCCCAGCAGGGAATGAGGATGTCCAAGAACTTCTGGTCACAATCCAGAATCTTTACAACACAGGTGCGACGTGTACGCTCACGCATTACTTGTTGCCTGGTAGTGGTCTGGCTAAAGGTGGAGCTGGCGGTGGAACTCCAGTGGTGAATGCTGCTGGTCAATCTGGCACAACTTTGAACACCGATGGATGGACTAACAACACAGGCGTTCTAAAGGCTGGCGATTGCTTTACTGTTGCTGGGCTATCAGTTCTGTTCCGAACTACAGCAGACGTTACCTCTCACGCCTCTGGCGGTACAACAGCGATTACCATCACGCCACCGATTGTCGCTGGCAGTTCTCCAGCAGACGAAGCAGCACTCACGATAGACAGTGCGACCATCACAGCCATTGTTCTGGATTACAGTGGAGCTAGTGCAGGACCAGCTGAATACATCGGTGGTTTGACAGTAACTTTCCAAGAGGCTCCCTGATGGCAGTTAGATCAGCATTGTCTTCAGCTATGATAACAGCCATCTCAGCGAAAGAAGGATATGCCGATGTCTGGCTGATTGAGATTTTGGGATCAGGCTCTACGATCCGATACTGCACTGCACCCAGCGACGTATCGTGGGACTCGCTCACATGGACAGGCATCGGTGGAGTGATCACTCTGCAAACGCCACCAGAAACCGCAGACCCATCTGGGCAATCATGCCAAGTATCATTCTCCGGAGTGAACACTGATGTCATCGCAGAGGTGCTTGCCAACGAAGTCAGAGGCAGAAACTGTCGCATTTATTTTGGACAGATACTGCTATCGACTGGAGTGGTGGTTGTCGATCCGTTGCTGATATTCAAAGGAATGATGAACTCCGCATGGGAAGTTTCTGAACAGCCAAGTGGTACTGGTGGCAGAGGCACTTGCACAGTCTCGACAACTATCGTCTCTGATATGGCACGTCATATGTTCAAGCGAGCGACGATGACCAACTGGAAATCACTCAGGAATATGCAAGCGAGATCACATCTCACCAGAACTCTGGGTGCGAATCCAATCACAACGACTGGCAGTTCGACGAGCGTGTTGTTCACAGATACTGTCGCTCCATGTCGAATCGGTATCGGCTCACAGGTCACCATCTCTGGAGCGAGTGCGGTTAATGGACTCACAATGAACGGAACATTCGAGGTGGTCACAGTTCCCACAGAGAACTCATTCACTGTGACAGCTGGAAGTTCTGCGAGTGGAAGTGGATCTGGCGGTGGATCATCAGTGGTCTGCACCTACGGCCATGACATTCTGGGAAGCAATGCCGATTATCTGTTCAACACAGTTCCAGACTTGGCTGGCAAGCCAGTATTCTGGGGACGCAAAGGAGCTGGACCGCCACCGACTGGCAACTCTGGTCAGGGGCCACCAGGAGACTTGTCGGGATGAGTCCATCGAATCTGCCTAGCAAAGGCACTGCATTCAAATTCGGATTGCGTCTAGGAGCAGCCGTCGCTGGTTATTTCCATGGTGGTGGTTGGGGTAAAGCTCTGTCCTATTTGACATTCAGTCAGGTCGGTATCGGCACTTACGAAGCGTGGCGAATGAACAACCAGATGAAAGAGCAAAGCACAGCAGCGAGGCAACAGGGTGTCGAGGTGAACTCCACTGCGAGCGAGTCAGCTCTGCCAATTCTCTACGGCAAGAATAAAGTCGGACTGAAGATCATCGACATCAGACAAAAAGAAGTCAGCACCGACAATTTCAAAACTCTGTCTGTGACTGGAGCGATATGCGTCGCATCAGGTGGTGGCAACGCTACAGCAGAACGTGGAATCAATGCAGTGGAGTACGTTTATTTTGATGAAGTCATAGCGATTGGAACCGACTCGACCACACCGATTTTTCCTGCTAACGATGGGAGCAACAATCCGAACACCACAGGGATGTTTAATTCACAGTGGTGGAATGCGACATCGTCCACATGGGGTACTAGCTTTTTTCTGCGATACATGATGCACAACGGAAGTCAGACGGCGGTCGATTATTATCTGAACAATCAATACTCGAACACCTCGACTGCAGCTGGAGCGTGGGGAACTCAGACGATAGGACAAGGCGTCGCATATGCCACGTTCTGGCTCTACTATGACACCGATGCCTTTCCCAATGCACTGCCAAACATCACGATGATTGCAGATGGGAATCGAGTTCCTAATGTCACCGACCTGACATCGGCTCAAGCGTACTCAACGAACCCTGCCAAATGTATTTATGACTTTATGACTTCCAAAACTTACGGCATGGGAATCCCAGGATTCGACATCGACACGGCATCCTTTGAAACAGCGAGATCATACTGCGATGAGTCGGTGACGATTGTCGGAGCGTCAGGAACGATCACCACTCTCAGCGATAGGTACACTTGCAATGGCATTCTGGACAGCAATGAATCACCGCTGGCCAACCTGGAAAAAATGCTCACCTCGTGCAACGGCAGAATCGTTTACGAGAACGGCAAGTATTCTCTCAAGCTACGCAAAGATACATCGGCTGAGACCTTTGAATTGAATGAAACGAATATCGTCGGGGATCTTAATTTTAGGCGAGCAGGGATCGACGAGACGTGCAACTCGATCACTGTTGAGTATGTGGACCACGATCAGAACTTCACTCCGCAGACGATCACTTGGCCGTATCCGGACGATGCGAATCCTTATCTGGTTGCAGATGGTGGGATGCTCAACGAGATGAAAGTCGAGTTGCCATTCACCAACAACGAATACATGGCGATTCTCTTGGCTGCACAGATTCTGTTGGAGACTAGGACTGACATAACGTGTACACTGACAGCTCAGAGAGAGGCGTTGAAACTGACAGTAGGATCGGTGGTCAAGGTGACGCACTCCACTCCAGGTTGGACAGAGAAAGAGATGTGGGTTGAGGCGATAGCTATCAATGGCGATGGCACTGTGCAGATAGCACTCAAAGAATATGACGATGCGACGTATACCAAGCCGACGTTCAAAACGAAAGTTGCAAAGGTGGCAAACAATCTGCCAGGTCAGTACAGCTCTGGCAGTACGGAACTTCCAAGCGAGGGTCCGCTATAGAATAGAAAAAAAAGATACCCGATGTTAAATTTCAACAGCAGTACATTCCTTTCCCTTCAGATGGACGAGACAACATGAGTAAAAAAATCGATTTTGAGCTGACGAAAATTGAGTACGAGACGATCTACAGAATCCTTATCACCAGCAACGTGGAAACTATGGCTGAACAACGAGCACTCAACGAGGTACTCGACGAGATGGAGTCGGCTGGTTTCGCTGTCGGTGATGAAGTTGAAGGGTTGCCCCAGATGTTTTCGATAAAGCCAGGGACTCCAGCACAGCTGAGAATCTCATCAGCGAGTGCGAAGGTGATGGCAGAACACATAGAATCTGGGATCGGACGTTTCCAGACTTGGGCAGTCCGATCATTACCAGGTGTGATAGACAGACTAAAAAAATAGGGAGTAGAGTATGAGTTATGCTGCTGGACCAGTGCATTTTACTATCGATACCTATGCAGATTGGGACGTGACGTTGACATGGTATACAAACGCAGCAAAGACCACGACCAAGAACCTAACTGGGTACACTGCAAGGATGGCCATCAGACGCAAGCAGAGCGATTCTGCGGCACTTGCTGACCTGACTAGTAGTTCGGGTATCACATTGGGTGGATCGGCAGGGACAATCGTTATAAAGCTAACTGATACTGAGACTGCAGCGATCACTCCAGGGCCAGGGGTATGGGACTTGGAACTCATCGATGGCTCTGGAATTGTCACTCGATTTATTGAAGGCACTTGCACGTTCACTCCAAGCGTCACGAGAAACTAGATGGCCGATACCAACTACATCGAGATTGTTACAGACGGAGCTGTGATCGAAGTCGATGATGGAACAAACATTGTTGAGTTCAATACGAACTCAGAAATCTCTGTTGAGTATTCTGGCGATAGCAAAGATGCCAACGCCATCAGAGGTCGGACCATTGAGACTGGAACTCCAGCAGACCAAGAAGTTCTGACCTGGAATAATTCTGCGAGTGAATGGCAATATCAAACTGTCGATGAGAACGTCGATGACACTGTCGCAAGCCTGATCCAAGCGTCGTCGGGAAATGGAATCACTTGGACCTATGATGACTCTGCTGGCACTCTGACACCCACTCTCAGCATTAAGAACGCTGATGTGAATGCGAGTGCAGCGATAGCCGTCAGCAAGTTGGCTGCAAGCACTGTCAATTATGGTGGAGTGACGTTGACATTGGGTGGATCGGACACGACGCCAGCATTTAATCTCAGCGATGCCACAGCATACGTTGGTGACAGCTCTCTGGTTACAACTGGAGCCGTTAATAGTGGTTCCATAACTAGTGGCCATGGGTCCATCGATATCGGAAGCTCTGCTCTCACTGCAGGAACCGCAACTTTCACTCAGGTAGACATCACAGCAGAGGGCGATTTAAGGCTTCAAGATGCGTCGGGTGGTCAGTATGTAGGGCTAGACGCTCCAAGCACTGTATCGACGAGCTATGTGGTAACCATGCCTAATGCTGTTGGTTCATCGGGCCAGGCTTTACGGACATCAGATACTGGTGGAACTCTGGAGTGGTATACTCCTACAACTGGAGATATTGAAGGCATAACCACTGCGTCAAATTCTGGGTTAGCAGGTGGAGCGACATCTGGGACACCTTCCCTATCGCTAGATATGAACAATCTCACAGCAGCCAGTGTCAATGTGGCGAATGATTCGATAGCGATTATCGATGCCGATGCTTCCAATGGGACACGCAAAGAATCGATTGCTGATCTGATATCGGCAATTGATGGTACTGGACTCACAGCGTCCAGTGGAGTGTTGTCTGTTGACGCTTCGCAGACCCAGATTACGGCTGTAGGAGCATTGGGTGCTGGATCGATTGCCTCTGGGTTCACTTCCATATCTACATCTTACACAGACGCAAAAGTCGAGAGCGTTGTGGCTGGGACATTGGTCGATGTATCAGCTACGACAGGAGACGTGACAGTCAATGTGGACCTCTCAGAACTCAGTACTTCAACCTCTGATGGAGACGGAGATTTTTTCGCTGTAGTCGATGACAGCAATGCACAAAAGAAACTGACGAAAGGGAATATAGATTTAGCAGGGTTTGGTGGAACGGCAGCGAGTGCTACCCTAGCGAGTACTATTAATGTTACGGCAAATAATACTGCGGATGAAACTGTCTATCCTCTGTTTGTGGATGGAGCGACTGGAACTCAGGGAGCTGAAAGCGACACTGGGCTGACGTATAATCCATCAAGTGGCATACTGACAACCACACAGGTCACTGGCAATCTAGTCGGCAATGTCACTGGTGACGTGAGTGGCTCGTCGGGATCAACGACAGGCAATGCTGCTACCGCTACAACGTCGGCTCACGTTACTGTCACCGACAACGAATCGACCAACGAGAACAACCTGATCGCATTCGTTGAGGATGGAGCAACGGCCACTGGCAGTCATGGGCTGGAGATGGATGGCAATCTGCACTACAATCCCAGCTCTGGGACAGTCACAGCCACGACCTTTGCTGGAGCATTAACAGGCAATGCATCGACAGCCACAGCTCTGGAGACTGCTCGCACTATCGGAGGCACTAGCTTCAATGGCACTGCCAACATTGTGCCAGCAACCATCACAGTGGCGGATACCACAGACACTTCCTGTTCTGTCGCATTGTTTGAATCGGCCACAGGTGATCTCGCTCCTAAGAGCGATGGTGGTCTGACGTACAATGCAGGAACTGGGACACTCACAGCAACTGCCTTCTCTGGTCCTCTCACTGGCAACGTCACAGGCAATGCGTCTGGCACAGCTGGAGTCGCAACTACAGTCACAATTACCGACAATGAATCCACCAACGAAAACAATGGTCTGGTGTTCACGTCAGGCGGTACATTGACTGGCAACCTGGGGCTCGAATCAGACGGAACGCTGACCTATAATCCATCGACTGGAAAAATAACGGCTACAGGTTTCATCGGAGCATTGACTGGAGACGCTTCTGGAAACGCTGCCACTGCGACTGCTCTTGAAACAGCCAGGACCATCGGTGGTACATCGTTTGATGGCACTGCCAACATAGCTGTCGGGTTGGCTGCAACTGCTACCGCATTAGCTACCGCTAGAACAATTGGTGGAACATCGTTTGACGGAACAGCGAACATAGTACCAGCGACAATCACAGTCGCAGACACAACTGATACGTCATGCAGTGTGGCTTTGTTTGAGAGTGCGACTGGAGACCTTGCACCTAAGAGTGATGGTGGGCTGACCTACAATGCAGGAACAGGAACGCTGACCGCCACGGCTTTTGCTGGACCTTTGACTGGTAATGTTACAGGCAACGCATCTGGAACGGCAGGGGTAGCGACGACTGTTACGATAACCGACAACGAGTCCACCAATGAAGACAATGGATTGGTGTTTACATCTGGTGGAACTCTCACTGGGAATCTTGGTTTAGAATCTGATGGCACCATGACATACAATCCAAGCACAGGCAAAATTACAGCCACTGGATTCATCGGTGCTTTGACTGGAAATGCCAGTGGGTCATCGGCCAGTTGTACTGGCAATGCAGCTACGGCCACTGCACTTGAAACAGCCAGAACAATCGGTGGCACTTCATTTGATGGAACTGCAAATATAGCTGTCGGATTGGCGGCAACGGCCACAGCTCTTGCCACACCCAGGGCAATCAACGGAGTTGACTTTGATGGAACTGGGCGATCACTGGTCACCGCTGCAGCTGGAACTCTCAGTGGTGGAACTCTGGCCTCTGGAGTCACGGCATCATCGCTTACTTCTGTAGGCACACTGACATCAGTCACTACCTCTGGCGATATAACTATGGATGCTACGGATAAGTTCTATCTGGATGGTGGTGGGAATACCTACATTCACGAAAATTCTGCCGATTCGTTTCAAGTAGTAGCTGGTGGCACGGCAACTTTGACTGTAAATGATGCTGGCATTGCAGTTCCAGCCACTAGCAAAATTTGGCTAGACAATGGTGGAAACACATATTTGCGAGAATCGTCAGCCGATGTGGTAACACTGACCACTGAGGGCACGGATTCTTTCCTGTTTTCTACAAACGGAGGCAATCCATATATAAGAATCCAGGCACTTAACACAGGCGTTGGATCTGTACAATTCTATGAAGATGATGGGGGGAGTGGCCAGGTACTCCACTGGCAAGCAGGAGTTCGGGGAGCAGACAACAATTTTTACATCAGTGAAAACGCCACGATCCACAGCTCATATGCGTTGATGGCTTCTGGCCAGGATGTGACTGTCGGTGGGGCATTAGCCAAAGGCTCTGGCAGTTTCAAGATAGACCATCCAATCAAAGAAGATTCCTTGCTCGTACATTCATTTATGGAAAGTTCACGCTGTGATTTGCTCTATCGAGACAGCGTAGAATTACACTTGGGGACAGCGAGTGTTGACATGGACGAGGTAGTCGGACTAACTGACGGAACATGGGAAGCACTGTGCAGAGATCCACAGGTGTTTGTTCAGAACGAGAGTGGCTGGAGTTCTGTAAAAGGAAGTATATCGGGAAGCACTCTAATCATCAGCTGTGAAGACACCAACAGCACCGATACAGTATCATGGATGGTCGTTGCTGAACGACAAGATGACAACATCAAAGGAGCCAGCTGGACCGATGACGATGGCAGACCAATCCTTGAACCATTGAAGGAAGCATAATGGCCAACACATACACAATGAAAATAGAAAGACTGAATGCTGTGGTCGGTCCTGATTCGCACGGCCATCAGAACTCAGTGATCAGGATTGAATGGCAGATCATTGCATCGGATGGACAGGGACATTCAACACACTGGGCAGAGACTACCAAACTACAATGGCAGGAGGGTGAGCCTTGGACAGAATTGGCTGAACTCACGGAAAGCCAGGTAGTCGGATGGGT